>Ga0302192_10000051_pt1 | contig 71625 bp, 74 predicted proteins | sample II_Bog_E3_2_FD_200230 | JGI IMG/M metagenome (GOLD analysis project Ga0302192, IMG submission 200230) | Peat permafrost microbial communities from Stordalen Mire near Abisko, Sweden - II_Bog_E3_2 | ecosystem: Environmental > Terrestrial > Soil > Wetlands > Peat | place: Sweden: Abisko...
TTGGTCGTGTGCATGCTCTCGAAGAGGTGCTCAAAGACCTCGATCGAGAAGTAGTGCGTCATGAGGGGGTTTTGGATGTCACGCACAAGAAGGTCGAAGAAGCGCGCGGCCGCTGGCTGTGAGAGGTCCTCCGGCGACCCCGCGGTCTCGTCGGGCGCAACTATGATGGCCAGAGGGGCCTTCGCGTAATGCTCGAGGTCAAAGGAGATGGCGTCGCCGTGGGTAAGGTCATTGAATGTCCCGCCTGCGACCCGCACGTACGGCCTCATCATGCCCATGACCCGCTCCTTGAGGGCCTCCCGAGGTAGCGTCTTCAGGCGCGCCAAAAAGACATCGTCAAACTCGAACTTCTGGGCCCGTAAGATGCGCGCTACAGCATCCCAATTCTTGGCCGCGATGGTCTTGCGGTAGTAGCGCGCCGCCATGCCATGAAGGGTCGCGGCATCGGCGCGGCTGAGGCCGAGGTGGGCGAAGTTCTTGGCACCCTTCATCTCGGCCATGATGCGCTCTCGGAGCTCCATGTTGCGGAACTTGTTGAGGACGAGTATGAAGACGTACGTGAAGTGCCGGTAGGCCATCTGATGCTCCATCTCGACGCTGGCGCTGCTCTCGATGCGCTCAAAGAAGGCCCGCTCATCGTGATCAGCAGCCTCGAGGGTCTCACTGGAGACGGGGTGGTAAAGCGCGTGAAGGATCTCATTGACGTCATAGTGCCAGTCGTCTGTGATACTGTGGCCGACGGCGTGCAGCTCGGCTTCAGTGGCGTGGAAGAAGTACATGCGATTGAGGGCGTCGAGGGCAACGATGTTGAGGGTCGTGCTATTGGTCCCCGCCTTAATGATGCGCGTCAGCGTGATATTGGCCTCGGTGGCGTAGGCGTTGAAAGCCTTGAAGGGGAGCCGGTCGAAAGGCACGTCTGAGACGACCTCGGGGGCGGCCACGGTGCCGGTCCCATCATCGCGCGTGTAGTCGCTGGGTAGGTAGATTGTGCCCTTTTCTGCCGCATGGCTCATGCTGAACAAGAAGCCAAACGTGCGGTCGCCGATGACGAGGGCGGCAATACGGGTCTCTGGGATGCGCCCGTAGTTGATGCGGTTGCCCAAGATTGGCACGGTCAAAATCGACTTAAGGCGCGCGAACTCGAAGGTCCGCTGGGTCGCGAGCTTCCAGCTCAGGGGCGTGGTGCCGGAGACGGGCACGGCGCCAAGGTCGAGGCCCACGTACGGCTCATAGATTTTGTTGGGCTTCTCGAGGACGATGCCGTTGTTGCGGTGATAACCGAGCTGTGTCCTGATAAGGTTTCGGAAGCAGTCAATGACCACGATGTTAATGCCGTAAATGGTCCATGCGCTCTCGATCCAGATCGTCTGAAGCTCTTCGGGGGTGCGCATGTTGACGGCGCCCGATGGCTTCACAAAAACGTTAAAGAGGTCTCTGATGAGGTCGATGTCCCTCTGAGCCCTGATGACGCGCCTCACGAAGGCCGTCGGCTCCTCGCCCACGATGAAGGCGACACTGTAAAGCATGCCACAGGGGCCTTTGAAGCGGTCGTGCTGAGGGATCCCAACGAGGTAGGTCGTGGAGGTGTCGCGGCTTCCACTGGTGGCCAGGACGCGCTCCATCGGAATACACTCCCCGATTCGACCGATATCAAGCGCGTATCTGCTGAAGTGGAGCACGTGCCGATTCGTCTTGGTCTCACGCTCAACGATGGCGCCCTTGGGGTCGTGCTCGAGGCAGGCCTGATAGAAGGGCTGGTCGACCTGTGAGAGCTTCTGGCAGCAAGGGATACAGTAGCCCTCACTATGAATGCCCGTCTGAAAGGCCAGGTGCGGGTACTGCGAGTTCGGACACAGGTAGTAGGCAGGCCTGTTGTGCGTGAAGTTCCAGTACTTCGTGAGCTTGCGCTGCGTGGTGGCCGGCAGGGCCGCGACCTCCTCGGGGCTGTAGGGGATCGGCTGCTTCGGGCCTTGGCACATGACGCTATAGATAAGGCGCTTTCCCGACTGCTGCTCCTTCATGAACTTGAAGAGGACCGGGTCGGTGTAGTTGAGCTTGTTAATGGGCTTCTTGAAGTTCACGATGGTTACGGCCTCGGCCTCGGCGCCAGTGCTGGCTAGGATGCCGCTGATGTAGTGCCGGAAGACGCTGAGGCCGGCCTGGTTGATGTTGTTGATCTCGATGCGGACGTCGGTGCTGCGGTGGACGATCTTCGTTTGGAAGCCATGATAGATGCTGAACCAGCGGCGGCTCACGGCCAGATTCCACATCCAGCTGTAGTAGTTGAAGTGCTCGGAGGGCACGAGGTAATCGATGAAGAAGGGCGCGACACTGGTGCCGGCCGCGTTGAAGTCGTAACAGATGACCTCGGTCTGAAAGTTCGTGAAGCGATTGGGCTCGAAAACGCCTGCTCCCACGTAGCTCTTGATGCGCGCCCGGACGTCCTTGAAGACGGTTGGGGTAATGATGCGAGGCCAATAGAGCGAGACATTGAGGAGTTTGAAGTGCGTCCTAACCGGGTCGAAGAGCTCGAATCTGCCACTCATGAAGAGGGCCGCGTGGCTGTTGAGGGACTCAATGAAGGGGTTGATAAAGTGCATCAGGATGGCAAAGTGTTTCGCGAAAGTCACGTTGTAGTCCTCGCGCCACTTCGTGAGGACCGAGAGGGTGCCATTGGCTTGAATGTTCACGAAGATGGCGTGTTCGCCGCTCATGACGCCGAGGAACTTTGTGAGGTCCACCCAGAGCACGATTACGACGCCTTTCTTGAACTCTGCGGGGGTCTTGAGGCGGGCCGTGTGGTCGAAGGCCTTCGCGGCGGGGAAGGTCTTGCGGATCATCTGCGTGTTCTGAGTGGGCAGGAGCACGGTCATAGGGATGCTGTTCGAGGTCGTGATGGCGTTGAAGAGGCGCATGACGTCGATCTTCGTTTGCGTCATGATGGAGGTGACCTCGGTGAAGGTAATGGCGAGGCGGAAGGCGGCGTCGATGGCCTTTGCGCGCTTCATGGAGCCGACGCGATTGAGCTCTGCCGTCTGCTTCGTGTGCTCGGTCAGCTGCTCGGCGTTGACGACCATGAAGGGCAGCGACTCGCGCATCTGGGACTCCTGGCCGCGCAGGATCATCGTGAAGACCTCCCAAGTGATCGTGGGCCAGTACTTTTGCACGAAGCCATAATAGAGGATGCGCAGCTGGGACTCTGAGGCCGCCGCAATGGCCTCGGCGTGAGGGGCGAGGAAGCTGTGAAGGTCGGCGCACCAGAGTGTGCCTTGCCTGCCGCCCCCAAAGAACGCCCCTGCGAGCGTGACGGTCTCGGCGGTCTCGATGCGGATGCCCGACTGTGCGCGGTTGAGGGTGTAGTCGATGGGGCAGCCGAAGAGCAAATCACGGGTTGCTGTAGAGTCCCTTCCAGGGGCGCTAAAGAGGTCTCGGGAATCGAACTCATGCTGCGTAATGCCGTTCAAGAGGATCGCGTAAAACTCGTCGATGGGTTCGTCGGTGCTCGAGTGCGGCGGCGACTTACCGCTCCAGATGTGCAAGCGATAGAGGGGAATGCCAGTGGCGAGCGCGAGCTTTTGGCGCACAATGAAGAGCGTGTCCTCGGCGAAGACCGTGAGGGTGCACTGGTGGGCGATCATGAAGGGTTTTGCGAGCGTCGTAGGAGCGATCTGGAGCTCTGCTGGGGCCTCTATGGCGCGCTTCTCGAGGGCAATGAGCTCATCATAGAGGTCGGTTTGGGTGTCTTCGGGTGGCGTCGCTGTTGGCGAAGCCAACGGTTCAGCACTGCCCGTGACCGGCGTGGGGAAGTCGATTTTGCGGATGGTCTGGCCGGCAGGATTGAGCACATGAGCCACGACCCTCATGGGTCCGAAGGGCTCGTCCATCGTGTGAAATACCTATGCGTCCGAGAGGTTGTTAATTGATTTTAATCGATATGTTGATCACGGTTTCGCGGATTAATTGATATTTTTTTATGCTAAGGTTAGATGGTCTCCATCAAAAAACACTTCATCCATGAGCACTTGCAATATCTGTGATAGGCCAGCTGGCCCAGATAATGTGATAAGGAGGGTTGAGGCAGGCGCGTATGAGCTGTACTGTGATCAATGGGCTTATGTGTGCGAGAAGGGATGTTGCTTGACCTGCGATTGCGGCAAACCATGTCGGGTTCGTGGGATTGGCGAATGTGCAGAGTCGTTCAAGTGCGTGTGGTGCAAGGCCATCGTACCTCTGCCGAAGCCCTTCCCGTGGTACGGACCGAGCACGAAAGCCCTAGCTGAGCGCCTAGGGGATGAGGTTTACGAGTGGATGGACGTCGACCCGGTGTGTGACAGTGTTAGCTGGGAGAGCCAATATTTGGCCATGGCCGTGTGCGTGACGGATGGCTTTCTGAGGCTCGGCACCCAGGCGAGCCCCGAGCAGAAACGCTTCTTCGCCATCGTTGAACAGCTGCCACTGGAGCTTCAGGGATGCATTTCTGCGCGCATCAGCAATGGCAACTATGTCCCCAAGTACGTCGAGGACTGGGCCATCGAATGGGCTTTCGAGGAATGATTAATTTTTTGAGATGGTCAAAAAATAATCACGCGAAGTACTGCACAGCTGCGCGCAAGATAGGCGCGTAAGGTGCCACTTCGCGTCGGTACTTCTGGAGCATTGGCGATGAGCTGCCGCGACTGTACAAGATGCACGCATGGACGTGCTGCCGAAGGGTGGGCTCGAAGTTGACCTCGGCGAGCAGCATGTCGGCGTCCTTCGGAGGCAGGTTAAAGAGGAGCGTGGCGGCCTGTAGTACGCATGCTTGCTCGGGCCAATTGGCACCTGAACACGCGTTATGTCCCTGGATAAGCATCAAGCAGACTGCATTGTAGATGCAGCGAGTATGCCTGTACGCGGGCCCTTCGTGGCCTCGGACGCGCACCATGAGGTCCTTAATTTGGTCCATGAATGTGATACATCTCGACGAGTAAAAAATCAAAAGTCCCTTATATGGGAGGCAGCGCACGCCTCTCGCGATGATACGCCTCTTGGGGCGCGCTGATGAGGTTTTCGCGCATGTAATTGTTGCGGTTCTGGTCCTTCCAAAGCGTGCGCTGGTGGAGGCGCTCATGGCCCTTAACGCCGAGGACCGCGTGGGCAAGTGAGATCTGCCGAGGGTGCCCATTGACCATCGCGCGGCAGCCCACGGAGCGCGTGTAGATGCGCCAGCTATGGGGACGCAAGCGTGCTTCCATGTCGCAGTCCACGAAGACGCTATTGAAGGCGCCGGTTCGGCCGTGTATGATGCGGAGCTCGAGGCATGATTTGCCATGGTAGACCGCTGGCCAAAACTCGTTGCGGAAGAGCGGCATTAAAGAGTCTGTAGAATCACTTAGAGAGGTGTAGGAAAGTTTCAAATTTGCTAGATGTTATTATTTTGCACCATCCAAGCTGCACCCCAATGACATTCTGGTGCGATGCGGTTCGCTCAAGCGCTGACCATCGTGGTCCTCCTCCTCGTCCTTGTCCTGATGATCTCGCCGACGGGGGGCCTCGCGTACGTGCGGTCGCCGCATGATGGCGAGCAGTATATCGTCTACATGAACACGAGCGACCGAGCCGAGGCCGCGGAGGCCATGTCGATTATCAACCAGCGCGTCACGGCCCTCGCGGCGTACCTAAAGAGGACGGCGCCGTACGACCGCGTCACGGTCAACATCCTCGAGAACTTCAACCCCGACCGGATCGCCGAAATCACGCCCGAGAACGCTTTCGGCTACACGAGCTACACCCTCGACCGGGGCAAGTCTATGCGCTTCTGCTTGCGTGACAAGAAGACCCTCGGGCTTCATGAGGTCGATGAGCTGACATTTGTGGCGTACCACGAGCTCGCCCACGTTGCCGACTGGGACAGCGACCACGACACGCCCTTCTGGCAGGTCTTCAAGTACCTGTTGCAGGCTGCGGCCCGCGGGAACATCTACAAGCCGGTTGACTATGCGCGACGACCCATGACGTACTGCGGCATGTACGTCGAGTACAACCCGTATTTCGACGATGGTCTGACGGCCTATACGCCGAGCAACTAAGGTACATCGCTAATTATTTTTTGATTGGCATCAACCGAGTGAGGGACACCCCCCACACCCCCAAAAATACAGTAGCCGAGTGAGGGACACCCCCCACACCCCCAAAAATACAGTAGCCGAGTGAGGGACACCCCCGAGACATCAGCCGAGGTCTAATCATGACTCTATCGGAGCAGCTTCAACAGTGTCTCAAGACACGCGACTCTGCGGGGCTGCAACGGATGTGGCGCATACCAGATGCTTCTATTCTATGTTTGATCTGCAGCATCATGAAAATGATGCTAATGTTCTTACCACCTGATGACGATCTTCGTACTTGGGTGGCCCATGAAATGTGTGTCTTCCTGAGCACGCCGAACGACGAGACCAACGCAATGTACTGGCTGCAGTGGTTCAAGCTTCTTACGGTTGTCCCCGTGGATGAAATCTTTGAGCTTTGTACCACCACCGAGCGCTTGCCAAAGATCTGGTCCGAGGTCACAACCGCGAGAGAGCCAATGGAAGTAATGATTAGTATTGCGTGTAACGACATTTGGAGGCCCTCGTGTCGCGCCATTGAGTGCCTTCTGAGTCTTGACCCCGAGTACGAGTTGACGTCATTGCGTGAGCAGCCAGCACAGACGTACGCGAGCTTGAAAATTGACCTCCTATATGTCAAGGTTGAACCACTTCGTCTTACGCGAGCTCGAGGCGTACTTCGCGGTCGCGCTCTACGCGATGATATTGGCTCTGACAGAGGCCCTGGTGCACCTACCTGAGCGCGCTGAGATGCCAACTGCGACCTCTAAAGTGGCCCTGACGCGGCGCTTCTTTCGCCTCATCGTGCAGCTCCCCGACGATCTTGTGAGGTACATTTGCAGGGTTGTGTATCGAGGTCCGCAGCACATGAAAAGCGCCGATGTGCGCTTCATTGAAAAGGCCGCCATTGAGGGCTCTTAAGATTGGTCATTATTTTTTTTGATTGCAATCTTGAGACTATTAACTCAATGTCTCTATACGGCGCTATTCGGAACGGCGATTCTCGCCAATTCCAGACGATCTGGAAGAATTGTTCAAGCGTATTCCAATTGCATCAATGTACCAGTCATATGATTGGTATATTGACATTGGCTACTACTGCACAACGCCGATGGTTTGCTCATGAGATTTGCATCTTCATTAAACAGAACGCACATGAGTACTCTGAGGCATGGTGGAAAGAATATCTGCGAATGATCGTGTCTGGTCCTCTGGACGAATTTCTTGACATGCTTGAGGATAAGATTCCCGGTCCGCTACCTGAGATGCTCACCGTCCTTGAACCATCCAAGCGTTTGGAAGCCGTCATGAAGATCTTATCGAAGGCTCTGTTTAAGTACCAACCTTGCTCGGTCCTCGAACGCATTGGTGCATACTTACCCCCTACCGCAGAGGTTGCGCGACACAAGGTTACGATCCTACGTGATGGTCGTTATGAGGCTCATGAGTGTGCTCTCGTCTTGCGTGAGCTTGAGGCCTACTGGTCCGTCGCCTTGTACGTGATGGTCTGTGCCTGCAATCCTCAAGGTGACGGTGCGCTATTGCGCCTTCCTGAGCGCGCTGAGGCTCCGTGGGCAACGTCGAAATTGGCCTTGACGCGGCGCTTCTTCCGCCTCATTATGCGGCTCCCTGATGATGTCGTCAGGTACATTTGTCGCATGCTCTACGAAGGTGCTCAACGCATGACCAGTGCTGATGTGCGCTTCATTGAAAAGGCCGCCATTGAGGGCTAGTTGAGACTCTGTACATTAGACTTGCGGGCGTTTACCACCGACAAAACGCAAATTACCGCACGTCTATTTTTTGATTACACTTTCTTGGTGATGATATCCCACGACCATGACTGCCATCATAGCAATCCACTTACGAGATTCTATGGCTTTGCAAAGATGGTTGCATGACGCCCATCACGACCATCCTATGGCAGTAGCAAACTTGTATATTGCTCCTATGATGCTGATTGCCCCGTTAAAAACGCGGGTCTGGTTTGCTCATGAGCTGTGCGTATTTATGTGCGATAGCCCCGCGCCACGTAGCCTCAGATGGTGGTTGGATTTCATACGCCTCTTTACGTGGGTACCCGTAGATGAGCTTTTTGCGCTTTATGAGAAACCAATGTGCCTTCCACCTGCAATGGTGGGGGATTACGGAGATGCCGCCTACGCGAGGCTCATGCAAGAAATTGTCACCAGAAAAAGCGCAAGAGGCTCATGGGACCCATCTTGTGCGGTTATTGAACGTCTGCTGAGGTGTGACCCGGAACGTCAGTGGATCCCAGCTGGTACGGCTTATGCTACACAGAAATTTATCATTGTACGTGATCAGACGTACCAGCTGTCGGAGGTCGCCTTTGTCATGCAGGTCATGGAATCCCATGCGGCCGTGGCACTCTATGTGATGATTGGCGCAATGGCGAATGCCGTCCCCACCAACTGGACTGGTCTCTTGCGCCTCAAAGAGCGCACCACTGAGTATGCTGGGGCGCTCTCGAAGACCGCTCTAACACGACGCTTCTTTCGGCTCGTGGTGCAGCTCCCCAACGACCTTGTGCGTCGCATCTGCCGCGTGGTCTTCACGCCGGTCGGTAGGGATGGCCTGCCAGAGACTACGTACGAATGCCCGCAACGCATGACAAGCGCTGATGTGCGCTTCATTGAGCGCGCGGTCCTGTACGCGTAGATTATTTTTTGCACATTGATTACAAAAAATAGACGCCATGAGATTAGATAGACGCCATGATCGCGTCCGCAATCTCGACAGCAGAGTCGTCCTTTCTAAACACGACAGGCTGGTAGTGATCGGGATAGTCGTAGCGTATGCCTTCGAGGACAAGCACGCGAACGGTTTGCTGGTAACCGGCCACATAGAGGTCAGACCGACTCCATTCGTGATTTTTGACCACGTAAATACACGCGTCCTGGGGCATTGGCGGCACGCGGCGAGACGCGTGAAGGAAGGACAGTCCAAGCGTAATGAGCGTGCTGATGAAAAAGCCCTTGAATGAAGACGGCTTCCCCCACGGGTTTGCGTGCAGCATGAAGTTGAAGCCGACAGCGAAACTGACCAGCTCATAGGTGGGCACGCGCAGTGTTAGAGCCCAGCTGGGGGCAGCGACGAATTGGACAGTCAGGCTCAGTGCCTCAAGCGCTTCGATCAGCTGGTTGAGACCGCAGTTCGGCTCATTGTAGATGATGAGAAGCATGGTGCGCCGTGGATTAATTCTATCATTCGAGGTAATTCAAAAAATTAATCTGCTCTTACTAAGCCAGCACGCGTCTCACGATGGCATCAACAGAATCAGTTGGGCTGAAACCAATGATTTGAATACCAGACAGACGCGGGGAGACAGCGTAATCGGGGGCCAACATAAGGCATCTTTGAGTGGCGTCGGTCGCGACGCTGGCAAAGAGCTGCTGAACATCAGACTTGCGCCAATCCTGATAACTAAGCACGTTAATCTGCGTGCTCGGAAGCGCCGGTGGGACTCGACGACATGGCCCCAAGTGCGATATCATGATGCCCAAGACCAGTCCCACACCATAGAGCCCGAGTGGTGTCGACACATGCGTCCAACGACGCATCAGAGGCACGCCAGCGCCGAGTATGGTCCACATGGCGCATGTATCAAGGCTTGGGATATGAATATCCAGGATCCACCCAGGTGCAGGAATGTGAACGGTCGGCCTACCATGGGCCTTAAGAGCCTCAATTAGGGCATCGATACCACAAGGCAGCTCGCCAACGACGATGAGAATCATGGTGGGCCGTGGATTAATTAGCCGTCTCAAACGGATTCAATTATTGAATTTTCTTTGCTGCGGTCATATTACTAGGCCTTCTACAAGTCTCATGGCGTGCTTCCTGTGTGGCCATTACGCGCCTCTTCGAGAGGGCACGGACCACTGTGTCGACTGCCCCTGGGTCGCAAAGTCACATCGTGTCTATCGCGTCGGGTCCTTGGCTGAGCTTGAGGCGCAAGAGACCGAGCGCCTGGAGCGCATGTTTGACTACCACATGGGCCGCGGCAAGCTCACTCCTGAGGCCGTCGAAGAGATCCGCGCGACTCAGCCGATATGCCTCGTGGGAGCGGCAACTACGTCGCCAGTCGCGTACATCTATTGCGCGACCATCGGGCGCATCATGGTCGATCTTGACCTCGCGATCTTCTTGATTTACGCCTTCGTGAGGCCGTTTCGAGGCGCGCCCTGGGTCGTTTGGTACGATGCGGCGGGGGGTCTACGCACAGTGCCACTCGCCACGTTCGCGCATTTTGGCCCGCGCTGTGGCGTTGATGCGAGCACCGTAGAGCCTAATTTGCACGTGCTAAACCGCCTCGGGGCACATGAGCGCCAGCCCCTCGACTACCGCCGCGCCGCGATTCAGTACACGGGCGGTCTCATTGACGACCACTGGCCGCGCGTCTTCACGCGCAAGGTCACCGCGACGCCCAACGTGTTTCAGGTCGCGCGCCCAGAGAGGCCGTTTTGCGTCTTTGCGGACCTACTTAACTACAGCACGGGCATGGCCTCTCAGGGTGCGCGATCAACCGGGGCCAAGACCCCGACCTTCATCGTGAGGCGCCACTTTTGGACGTATGAGGCGGCCACGTACTTTGCCAACCAATTGGTAAATGCCGTGATGGGGGTGCCTCCGGAGCACGATGCAGTTGCCGGGGTAATCGAAGAGATGAGAATCCTAGGCGCCCATCGTATGGCATTGGAAGTCGATTTCGGCACCTGGCAGGCCACCAAACTCGCGGACGTTTGTTGATTCGGCATCGAAAAAAGTGGAGCCAACGGTCCATACGCTCGCTCATTTTTTCGACACGAATGAGCATCAGCGAGTCGAGGTCGTAGACGAAGTTGGCCAGGACGATTTGCAGGTCCATGGGTAGTTGGCTGGCGATGCGAAAGAACGCTGCTACCTTGGAGTCTTTTTGGGTCTTTGCGGCGAGATACTCATCCGACACCAACACCATGAGGGCGAAGACGTCGGTTGGAAAGCCCTCATAGCACCGCTTTGGCGTCACATCACCACGCCTGTAATGCCAGCGTCAGAAGCGCACGGTGCGATCAAGCGTGGTTGGTTTAGACCCGTCGAAGATATGATCTGATGTGATGAACAGTCGTTTTTCGACCGCAATAGAAGGCATACATGCGAGCAAAGGTACGTACCCTGACGATGCCTGATTCACTGAGGAGGTCGCGCAAGATGAAGTCGATGAGGACCTCTTTGAGAATCGTAATATGCTCGGTGGTATAAATCGCTGCCTCAAGTAGGTTTATCACGTTTGTCTTGTCGCGACACATATCTCGAAACCAAGGGATACAGTGCCGAGCCGCGCCAGACATCAGCATGTTCATGCTATGAATCGGTAGGGATTTTATGTGCATAGTAGACGCCTTGAAGGGCGGCGTTCACAAGCCCGTCACGAAATTTCCTCATGTAGTTATGGTTGCTCGGCCATGTGAACCCCAGCTCATCAAGAGCTGTCGGGTAGCGTGTAATGAGGATAGCCCACAGAGGTTCAGACAGCACATGAATGTCGCGGTGGTGCTGCTCTAAATGCGCCTTGATGTCGGCCAGAGAATGATCGTGCATAAAAATATCGAACCATGCCGGGCCACATGCGGCTATCTCTATCATGCTGGGCACGGATGCGTGTGGCCATGTAACGGTAAACTCGTTCTGAAAATGCGTTAGCGTTTGGCCTTTGTCCTCGAATGGGTCCATGGCAACCCGAGGTATAAAAGGGACTACCTGTGGTATTCAAAAAATAGGTATCATGGACTTGTGAGGTTACCGCAGGTCTCGTGCATTACTCATCATAAAGACAAGGCCAGTTCTGATGTCTTAGGGGGCTCGTGGGGGCGTCCCCCACTTGGATAGAGCCGCACAAAGTCCGCTTCGGCCGCAGCTACACGAGCCCGATCGGCCGCGGTCGCAAGATCAGCCCGCTCCCAGGCCCACATTGGACGCGGTCGACCAGCGTCTCCGAGCGAGGTCATAAGGCCCAAGTAGCGCGCCCCCGGCAGACGCGCTTGCATGAAGAGGCACATGGGCTCACAGACGGTCATCATGCGACCGTGCACCCCTTTGAAGTCGCTAATGTGAATGACCATGTGCCCGCCTATAACGAGGCGATCCCAAGCCTTGCGGAGCGCGACGAACAGGAAGCCTAGAAGCCAAACATCGAGGGTTTTGAAGCGGTCTATTGACTGCTCTTTAACGCTCAGCGAGTCACTTGGCACATAGGTCTCAAGGTTGAAGAACGGCGGGCTTGAGAAGACGAGGTCAAACATCTCGGGCTTACCGGTCGCGTCAAGCGGCAGTTGGGCGCTCTCGAACGGCTCGTAGAGGACCGTAAAATTAGGTGCCCGTGCACCCGCAAAGCGCGCAATAGCGGCGTCATGGCCAGCCTTCAAAGTGGTGTTCGGGTCACAGCCCACGTAGCGCCCAACGAGCGGTTTTCCTGCCTTGTCACAGGCGGCCATGGCGCCAATAAGTCGGTCCCCCCAGCCGGCAGAAATGTCGAGGTACCTCGTGGGGGACATCCCCGGTCTGGCAAAGTGCTTGATCATGCTGATGACGAGGGTCGGCTTGAACTGCGTGCACTCTTTGACGGTCTCGTAGAGTGCCTCGCGGAGCTTGAAAGACGTGAGCATGCGAGGGTCGTCTTGGACGGGGGCACCCGCCGGTACCGCACTGTCTAGGGCGCGTTTCACGATGCGCTCCAGCACGCTCGGAGTGTGCCAGGCTACCCATGGGGACACGCGCTCATCGTGCCGTTGGGCCTTCATGCGGGCCTCTTCATTGAAGGCGTCACAGATGACGTCGGCGGCATTGTAGTCTTCGGGCCTAGCGGTGAAGACGAGAATGGGATCGAGCGAAAAGAGGCGCGTTGAGAAGCGGATTGAGCCGTGAGCCTTCTGGGGTGAGCCCCACGAGGTCGCTGCAATAGGACCCGACGCCGTTTCCATGACCGGCCTGTAGGCACTTAAGTATGCAAACATAGCATCTAGCTGTGGCTCAATCCATGTGCGCTTGAAGGGAAAATGCGGACCCATGACGTGTACGATGGCGCGGACGAGGTGTTTGGCGGCGTCCTTTGGCATGGTTAGAACGCAGTCTGCGTGAGAGCCAATTTCGCGAAGGTAGCCTTCCACGTACCTCTCAATGTCGGCCTTCGTGGTCGGATCCATTACTTCGGGGTCCTCGAGGGCGTGGTCATAGAAATGACCCATCTGCTCGGGCGTGACTTGGAGGTCCATTGCGCGTCGATAGGGGGTTAGCAGAAGAGATTCAAAATTTGATTTTCCTTGACAGTCAAGGCATTTGGGTTAAAGTGGATCACGCACAATGACCGATAAAACACAAATTCCCGCAAGTCCACTAGAGCACACGTGCTGTGCGCGTGCCGAGATCGCCCTTGCGACGCAGGTGAACAGCCTTAGTGCCTACCTCGCCAAGGAATGCCAAGCCCGTTGGGGCATCAACCCGCCCGAGTTTCTGCTTGTCCGCTGGCTTCATGAGCAGACCTGGGGTGATTCAAGTGGCAGCTCCCACCCGATCTTCCGACGCCCCCAAGACGTGACTAGTATTCGCAAGGAGCTCTTCAAGAACGTCCTCGGGCACACCCTCTCCGCGAGCCGCCTCGCGCATCAAGCTGCGCGTGCCTCGGTCTTGGAGCTCTATGCGAGTATGCGCGACAAGATCCTCACCGCGTATCTTCGTCACATTCAATGGGGCTGTCACGACGAGGCCGAATTGTTCATTGATGTCTGCTACCCGGCCGTCGCTGCCGGTACAACCGCGGCGATTTATGCCTTCATCCAGGACCGTGTTGAGGACTTCCAATCGGACCTTGAAGCGCACTACATGCCGGGCCTCGATGAGCTTTGTACCACCATCACTCAAGGCGCCAGCACGCGCCGTTACGAGCGCTGTGGATTAACGTGCAAATGCGCCATTGAGATCAAGGTCGTCGAAGGTGGTCTCGTCAGAATCAGTTGTGAGGGGGCCACTTGCGTGATCACGACCGAGGTCCGCCGCAAGCTCTACGAGCGCTACATGAAGCACGCGAAGACTTCGAATGGGATCGACCAAATGCAGTGGCCGGCTCGCCTCTTTTGCATGCTTTGCCGCTACAAGACCATGCGCAATGTAGGCGCCAGGACCACACATGCCGCCGCGGACTACTTCTATCAGGGGCCGTTGCCGCAGTTTCTCAAGGCTCTTGAGATGGACACCCCGTCTATTGAGGTCTACGGTACGCCCCTGAGCGCCCGCAGTGACCTGTTTTGCTCGGCCTTTCCTGACGTAGATCGTTACTTTGGTTGCATTGGCCGGCCCGATGAGCTTCGCCGTGGATGGTCCCTGCAACAGAAATTGACTGGTGCTGATGGGCTAGTTGCCACATCCGAACTGCCTCTCTCGGGTCGCTTTATCGTCCACCCGCCGCGCATTGAGGCCGTCATGGACCAAATGGCGGATCTGCTAGAGGCCGAGTTAGCGCGCTCAGAAGCTGCTGGGGCGGCCCTCACTTTCATGATCATCGTGCCCAATTGGAGCTCGCCCCCGCAGAAATGCCAGAGCGTCATGGACGCCTCAGCGTACAAACGTATGAAACCCTACGAGTTCTGGGAAGGCGCTTATGGCATGTTGAGTGGCAAGTCGCACACCCAGGCCCGCCCCGAGATCGTCGCCAGTAAGGTTCCGACGCTCGTTTATGTGCTCCAAACCAGCACTGCAAAATGCGTCTTGATGAGCGCCCTCGGGGTGGCTTGCAAGACGGCCTTCGTGAAGGTCTGAATGCCATCTAAGGTTCCCATGAAAACCCTCTTTTTTGGATATTTGAACGAGCGAGATGCACCTTCTATTGTTTGCCACCGGATAAACCGACCGAGAAACGCAAGTCTAATGGACGCCTTTATTGCCGCCCTCGAAGCCGGTGAAAGGCCCTCGGCAAGCGTCTGTGTGACGCTCGACCAGTTCCTCGCGAAAGTGCCTCGAGCACATGAGCCCACGGCGCGCTATTTCTGCCGCGATGCCCTTGTTCGAGGTCGCGGTACGACCGCATCCGTGGCTCCCGATGAGCCCCTGCGCTTCGTCGCCAACAGCATCAGCAGCAAGGACGTCATAAGCAGTCGTGCCGCGGTCTTCGGGCTTAACACCTATGAGGCCCGTTTCAACAACGAGTTTGTAGTCTACCTCTTCGGGTCCGTGGAGGATGGTCGTGCGGCCGTCGTGCGTCTGCGAGGGTTTTGGCCCTTCGTGGACATCGAGCTCCGGCACAATGGCATGGGCGAATGCCTCGAGAGCCCTGCCCAATTTGAGGCTGAGCTGCGGACCATTCTGGGGCCGAGAACTACCGCGCAGGGATCGCGTCTCGAGTACCGCGACGCATACACCATGGAGCGGACCTCTTCGGGTAAGCCCCGCCGCGTCGCGCGTCTTAGCATGCCTTCCTACGGCGCCATCAAGAACGTTTTGAAGCACGAAAAGATGGCATCCCGGACCACGCACAACAACCGCTACACGATCACATTTGCTCGCGACTATTATCGCGACTTCCTCATTGAGAGCGGCCTGACCCTCGGCAGCTGGCTAGAGGCGACGCGCTGGAAGCCTTACGAGTTCGAGAACGCGGCCGCGGCCTACAATGGCAGCTTCGTGTACGCCGAGGCCGAGTGGACCGACGTCCGCATTAGCGACAGGCCCGACCTCTTCAAGGACCCATCGCTCGTGATGGGCTGGGATATTGAGACCTACTCGCCCGTCCACCGCGACGTCCCGAAGGTCGAGGAGGCTGAGAGCGAGCTGTCGTTGGCTTGCTGTGACTTCTTCTGGCACTATGAGGCTACGTCGCTTTTCACAGTGGCGCTTTCGTTACGCCCCGCGGACGCGGCACAGTACACGCTTCGCTACCCTCAGAAGCCCACCATTATAGTGCATTGCCCGTCGCAGGCTGAGCTGTTGCGTGGCTTTTCGCTGCTCTTCAAGCGCTTCCAACCCTCTTTCGTCCTCGATTTCGCTGGCAGTAACTACGACTGGCCATGGATGTTTTGGAGGTCGAAACAGTCCCCAATGCGCAGCCTTCAGCGCGCCGATGGCTCAATTGAGGACGTCAATTTCCTCCTCAGCCTCTACGACAATATGTGCTACTCCGAGTGCGGCCGCATGGTGGACTACTGGGACCGGGACAAGAAAAAGCCTCCGAACATCGCGCGCCTCGAGGCGATTGTCGACAACTTCACGAACGTCCACGAAACGAAGATCTCGGCCGACCGCTATATGCGCTGCAGGTACATGTTCACGGACGGCTTCGTGCCCGTCGACATGATGGTCACGAACATGAAGCTCGATCAGCATGCCGAAATCACCCACTCAAACTCGCTCACATACTTTGCAAAAACGATCCTAAAAATCAAGGACAAGGTCGACCTCGACCGTGACAGCCCCGACCCGAGCATCAGGGCCCGACACGACCATTATGCCGAGCTGCGGCGTATCATTGCCGAGAGCGACGAAAACCGCATGCCCGACTACGTGTATTACTGTGCAGTGGACGCTGAGATCTGTCAGCTGATGGCCCACAAGCTCGGCCTTATTGCTGGTTGGAGGGCGCTCTGCACCGAGACCCGCCTCGGCATGATGGACATCGTGTGGCGCGGCAACACCATCCGCGTGGTCAACACGCTCGCTTGGATTGGAAAGACGCTTTATGCGGAGGCGCGCGCGACCCCAGCGGTCCCAGGTCCCCCCATGGTCTATAACAGCAAGAAGACCGAGTCTGACGAAGGCCCCAAGATCGAAGGCGCGTACGTGGCGCGATGCCTCCTCGGACTCGAGCTGCTCTGTGCCATCTTCGCCCTCGACGTGAACTCCCTGTACCCGACAATGATGCGGCTATTCAACCTCTGCCACTCGCAGATGATTGTCTACACGCACATCGTGGGGGGTCGTCTCAAGCCCGATTACGTCCGCATGTGGCAAGACGTTGAGCGCGTCGGGTACGCCAACGTGGACGAAATCAGCTTCAACTACAACAGCGAGCCATACACGTTTTTCACCATCAAGCATCGCGGCGACGTGAGCAAATACGGGTGCGTCCCGCTCATGGTCAAGTCGATTTTCGAGCGCCGTATCGTGAAGAAAGTCGCGGCCAAACGGCTCACAGACTTCAGTAACGAGCTCAATGCCTCCCTTAAGGCCGAGGCCAAGGAGTCTCTAGATAGCGTTCTAACACGCTGGGATGCCATCTGCGCGGGCACCTATATCGACCCCATCACCGGCCAGAAGGTCGCCATCAAGCTGGCCGTGGTCCGCGACCAGATCAAGGCGTACATCGACATGTTCCGCGCCGACGCTGGTGCCGCCCCTCGCGAGGCCGACTACATCTCCTTCATTGCGGCCCTCGCCCGCGCCGACGAGCAGGCCATGAAGCTGCTCATGAACGCGACTTATGGGACCCTTGGTGCCCGTTTCACGAGCCTGTTTTCCATCTACCTTGCAAGCGCCGTAACGGCCATGGGGCAAGCGACGATTCGCGCCGCTCAAGCCGAGGCCGTCAAGCAGGGCTTCGTGATTGTCTATGGTGACACGGACTCGATGTATGTGAAGCGGCCCGCCGAGTTCTGGAGCACTCAGATCGAGGCGCTGAGGGCCAAGGAAGCGGCCATTCGTGGCGACCTTGATACGTCGGACCCGGCCGTGAACACGTGGATGATGGAGCAGCTCAGGCTCGCCCGCAGGGCGTATTACGAGGCCGTTATTCCGCTCGCCATCAAGGACGCGGCCTGGCTTGAGAAGCACATCAACGTCTTCTTCGAGGAGCGCCATGATGGCCAGACGCTCATCACGTTCGCGTACGAGGAGGCCATGTTACCTGCCATGTTTTTCAGCAAGAAAGTCTATGCTGGGCTGATGCATGGATCCAAGGCCGAGTTGGACACGCGCTTGGCCCACGTGGTTGGTGACTTGTTCGGCAAGCTCGTCCTCACGAAGGGCCTCGACATGGTCAAGCAAGGCTTCTCCCAGAGTGTCACAGACAGCACGCTTAACATGCTGGCGAAGCTCATGGACCCGCTGTCCGACGAGAACATCATGGGCTTCGAGCCCGCGCGCGTGGTCGAGGACGAGTTAAAGCGCATCATTGAGCACGACGATTGGAGCGACTACGAGCGCTACGGCCTCACGGCGACCTTCAAGAAGGCCAAGCGGAACGTGCCTGTGCAGGAGTTCGTGGCCCGCCTCGTGGCCCGCAATGACCCTGCCGTGCCTGCCGATGGCGAGAAATTCTTCTACGTCGTGACGCAGGTCCAGACCGCGTCCCACAACATCTATGGGCGCCGCGTCGAGGTCCGCACGAGCATGAAATGGGAGCTCAAGGACGTCGCCAAGGAGCGCATGATACCGCTGGACCGGCGCTATTACATTGAAACCAAGCTCGGCAGCACGCTCCGGAAGCTCACGGGGTACCTGTTTGAGCACCTTGTGGCCGAGGGGGCGACCGACAAGCAGCGCTCCGATACGATCACCAAGGCGGCCGACAAATACGTCAGCGAGATCCTGGGGCGCCTCTTGAACGAGACTAAGGAGAAGCACACAGACGTGCGCCGGTACCTCAAGGAGCTTGTCAATGGCGCCGCCCCCGACGTCCGGCGCGTCTTGGAGTCGATGTTCTCGAGCATCGAGCGTGGGATCTTCAAGGTTTACGACGACGCGCCCATCATGCTCGCGAAGCATGGAGTGGCGGAGATTCCGAGGGCGATTTTCGTGGACGGCATGGAGCCGGGGTGGGCCGAGAGGCCGGGTCTTGGGGTGGTCATTGAGCCGCAACTCGCTCTTCAGGACGACGTTGTCACGCGTGCCAGATACGCGTATGAGTCGCTGACTACGAGCATCGAAAAAAGCAGACGCGGTCTCAAGGGGAACCAAACATCAGACCCGAGCCCGCCATTCGCGGCCGACGACATCGAGGCCGTGCTGCACTTCTTGAACGCCCTTGAAGGGATCCGAGAGCGCAACTTTGGGGTCATTGCCTGTCTCGCGACGCGCAGTCATGAGCTGCTCGGGCTCTAAACTGACAATTAAGAGAATTCATTTTTTTGTACTCTGGTTAAAAGGCGCCGTGACATCACATTTGCTTCGCCGTTTAATTCGCAGCGATGAACGACGTCGATCTTATTGTCTTGGTCATCGTGGCCATCACGGTTTGTGTTGTTTTGTACATGCTCGGCCAGCAGAGCAAAAACGCGGCCGCGCCTGCCCAGCAGAACTTCGTTGTGCAGCCGCCCATCAACTACAAGACCGGAGCGCCCGCCTCGCCGTACTACGGTGAGGAAAACCCCATCAACAGTTACAACACACTGTTGCACAAGACTGGGGCCTACAACACATTGGCCGAGGGCTACACCACTGTCGAGGACGAACGCCGCGGCCTGTTGAAGATTCAGGGTGTGATCAACCCCACGGACGAAGAGCAACATAGGGTCTATTACCAATCGAATATTGGTAAGTACCCCCTGCAGATCGCTGGAGACACTCATGAAATGAGGAGCACAAGGAGTCCGTATGTGGCCGGTACTCGCTCGATGCGCGCTGTCAACATTGGAGCATACGAAGGTATGGTGCCAGATAAGCTTGAACGCACTTCGAGGCCTAGTCAGTAAGTACATCGCTAGACCCACAATACAGTTTCTTTTTTATAGTCTGAGAGCGATCAAGTGTTAGTCCAATCAAAAAAGTAGTTTCCAAATCAACATAGGTGATAAACAGTCAAAAAATCACGCCGCAGCGATGAACGCCGCGATCGCCCTCAAGGTCCCGAGGGGGTCCTCGCCGAGCTTCACGGGCGCATAAACGCCGCGCCCAGTGGCGTTCACGAGGGCGTCATGAAACAAGCCAAGTACCAGAAACAGCTCGCAATAAACCACCCGATCAGCGCACTCGCGGCGCAGCACGACCACCTTCGCCGCGTTCATCCCCACACTCGCGGCGCGCGTCTCGACCCACGGCAGGTACGCCGCGAAGGCCATGGTCAGGCGCACAAGCAACGCGTACCGAGCGGGGTATCCCTGCGCCTTGATGATGCCCGGCAGGGTCACGGTCAAGGTCGGTGTCTGAAGGACGAAATCCATCTTGCCAGGCCATATACAAAATTCAAAAAACTTACATTGGCAGAAAGCCGATTTATTCAGGGATGCGCACCATGTCGGCACGAATGACTTCGCTGCCGGCCCTCGCGTTGACCTCCGCCATGAGGACCTCGAACTGCCCCTTCAGGATGCCAGCCGCGTTGAGGTACTGGTAAGCGTGCTTGCTGGCGACCTTGTCGTCGGCGCAGACCGGGTACTCGGCGGCAGTGAAGGCCTTCTTTGGGATGTCCATGTGGACGCCGCTGAGGCGATTCTTGCGGGCGTACTTGATAAGCGCCTTGTAGCGTTCGTAGGCGAATAGGTAATGGCGCCAGCTGAGGTCGAAAATGGCATTGTGAAGAGCAGCATGGTCGCCGATCACGACCACAGTGACGTCGACTACGGGCCCCATGGTCTTGCAGGTGACAGTCCCAAAGGCCTTCAAGGGTGCCATAACTGAGTCGCGGATGAAGGGCTCGGCCAGGGCATCAGACGTGGTTGGGTTGAAGCCGAACTCGGCAAAGACTGCATTACAGCTGACAATGATGCGAAGATAGTGCATTTGTCGATCGTTGGGGGGAGGGGTGAGAAGAGAAAGCTTCAGCCTGTAGAAAAAATCAAAAAATCATATGCATAGCTTAGGAGAACATGACTGTGAGGACCGCGTGATTGGTGGGAGGCAAGTAGAAGCACGCGACCCACTGGTCATTTGCCGTGGGCTGGGGGACTTCAATCATGGCACCAGGGATGACATGTGCGCAGTGGTCGTGAAGTGGAACATAGTCTTCCAGGGGACAGAACATGCTCGCGAAGAACTTGTTGTCCACGAAAATCGTGATAGTGATCCACGGGGTTTCCATAGCTATCAGGAGAGGGTAAGAGAGGGTATTCATCAGCCTGTAGAAAAAATCAAAAAACCATATGCCGGGAAGGACACATGTTAAAACTAGGGAGTAGTTTTGAGGGGGGGGGGGGCTTTAGAAGATCAGGGCAAAGAGATCGTCGGGGTCAGCGGTGGAGAACAAGTCGAAGCGCGGGACCCAATGCTTGTTCGCCGGGAGCGGAGGGATTTCACATACGCTGCCAGGTACGACCGCCATGCAGTGGTCGCGAAAGGGGAGATAGTCGTCCATGGAGCAGTACATGCTCGCGAAGAACTCGTTATTCACGAAAATCTTGATATCGATCCAGGGGGTTTCCATTGTTGTTAGAGGAGAGAGAGAGAGAGGGGGGGATACCCGGAACATCTGGAAAAAATCAAATAACGCCTCGGCCGATGTCTTGGGCATTCAGATTTGATTGCGAAGAAGGCCCAACAACTAAGCCCCCCCCCATGCTGCGTTTTGCCATACGTCAGGGCCACGATCCGGCACCATTCTCGGCCATGCGCAGGCATGAGGACATGACGTGGGACGATGTTGTTGCATACGCCATGCGCTTCCCGTCGTTCCAGGTCTTTGTCTGGCTGATCGCGAAAAATGGTACACGTGGGCATCGATTGCACCTTTGGGAGAAAGCCCTGCGGCAGCACACGTGGTCGGAGCAGCAGTTATTGGCCATTGCCAGCGCGTGGCCGTACCCCGATCAGTTGCTGCCTCAGGCGCTTCTTGAATGCGCTCATCCGGCTCGTGTGGCGGTCCTGGCGGCGTTGCTTCTCTCGCAAACACAGTCATGGCGTATCACGTTGGCTCAAGTCGAGGTCCAAGACCTAATTGCTTGTGATCCGAGGCACGCGCGGGCGGTCTTGACACACTGCCATATTGGTGGCGATTTTACCCGCGGGCAATTGCGCCTTCTGAAGATGCATGCGGTCCTGGCACTGCGACCGCCTCCGCAGTACCCCGACAATTATGCAGTGACCGTGCATCGGGGGCAGTCACTCGAGTTCCAATTGTGTTGCATCTTAGACATACCATTGGCGACGCCATTCTGCATGAGGTCTTTCAATGCGGGCCTGCCTATCACAGTAGAGTCAGAAGTCATTGGCCTGCGCACGGGTAAGCAATTTCGCAACTATCTCTATTCGTGCCGCGCCAAGACACATTTCTGCGGCCTCCTCTTGGCGCTCCTCGTGGGCATCAGTGACGGCTATTTCGTTGTGCGTCCATCGATGGATGACCAACAAGCGCGCTTTTTACGCATCACAGCCGCCCTCCCTTACGAGCTTCAGTGCCAAATGGTGCGTTGGTGCGCGTACGACTTTTGGCCCACAAACCCTGGGGCAGCGAAGGAGATTCGCGCCAATGTGCCGTTCTCGTTGCGCAACCTGGACATCATCTGGCTCGAGAACGTCTGATTTATTTTTTCACGGCAGAGTAGCAAAAAACAATTCGCACTGGTCACGCGCCTTTGCAGGACGCAACATGCTTCTCCAGCGCGCTCTTTATCCTATACAGCTTCCCACAGCGCCCGCACTTAAGCTGCCCGGCCTCGATCATCGGCCGCAAGAGGTCGTCGAAGGCAACATAGGACGCGTCAGTGCTGCTCACGAGTGCCATCCAGGACGCGTAAAGTGCCTTGAACGAGTGACTCATTGCCTCGACCGCCTTCTTTTGTGTGGCAAGCGTCTCGACGGCCGTGATGCAGCGCGCGACCATGGCTTCGGCGGCTTCAATGGCCCGTTCATCGCCTCGCAGCTCTGGCTTTGGGATGCTCAGGAGTGCGGCCATGGCACTGACGATTCTGAGGGCGGCGTCGAGTTTGGCCTCATCAAGTGTGTCAAACGCGAACCATGCAATGAAGATCCGACGTGCTTTTCCAGATGACCCATCAACGTCACTGAACTCGTAGTGGACGCGCCCGATGCCCGGGATGGCCGCGCTGCGCAAGGACACAAACACGTAGGCGCGCATATCGGCGTGCCCAGCGGCCGTTTCAGCGCAGTCGCGGCGCGCCTTCCGGACGTCTTCGGCCGTGATGATGGTCTTGTTTTTGGCCTCAAGGACGATTCTAGTGGAGCCCCAATCTGCTCCTGCAGCTCCAGGAGCCAGTGGGACAACGACGTGCAGGTCCGACATGCGTGCGGTTCCGGTCGTGTCGACGATTTCCGCATCCGGCCAGACGCGTTTCGTGGCTTCAAGTAGCATCGTTTCGCCTACTTCGCCGAGCCCGACCGCCGTCTTGTGTGGCACCGTGGTCTCTTTGAGTGAGGTTTCCAGATGCCGAAGCGTGTCCTGAGTCATGCTCTCAGTGCGCCGAAGAGCATCCTCGATACGGTTATGTATGCCGCCTATATCACGTTGCTGCTGAACTTCAAGGCGCCTTGAGACATCTTCAATGTGTCGTATCGAAGCGGCAATGGTACTGCCAACAACCTCTTCCATGCGCCTTACAGCGCTGTCAATATGTGTTACGGCGCTGTCTTCGAGGGCCTCACGGCCAACAATGAGGGCTCTCAAGGCCCGTTGAGGGTTCTCTGCGACCCAACTCGCAAGGTAAGGAAGCGTGCTGAGGAGGGCGTCCATGGGAGATCACAGAGCCACTGGTATTTGTTCAAAATGGCTCGATTAATTTTTCCAATTCATGCTGCAAAATTATTCACACTAGAGGTGAAATGGAGACTGAGCCGGACGATGATCGTGGGCCTAGTGGCCGCAGACGTTTTGGTGTATCAGCTAACAGGCTCGCCGACCTTGATTCGACAGGGATAGTACAGTCGGCATTGCAGTTCGACGGCGATCATGCCATCACCTACATCAATCCCGGCATTGCCGCGCAAGAGATCTACGAATATAGCCTCCGCCCGCTCGAGCAACTGCTAAAGAGTCGTGATCGTGTGCGGCCGCCACATGATCAGCTTCGCATGTTGACACTCATGGTCATGGTCTCCGAAGGCCTCTTTGTGCCACCGCCCGCCATCACTGAAAAGACCTTCCGCAGCATAGGTCTTTCTCACGAGAGACGCGGGAACAATCTAAGGTTCATGCAATACAAGAGCCGTGTCGGTGGCTTCTTTCGCATCGCCGAGCAGCTGCCGCTGGAGCTTCAGTACCACTTGGCGGCTGTTTATATGTACCTTAATACGACGCGTAAAAGAGACGTTCGCTGGAAATGGACACACATTCCAGACGACGTAATCGAGTGGGGGTTGTCCATCCGCGAGTTCCTGGACCGTCCGAATGAAATGACTGTTCGGAATAAGTCTAGGCGTTGAGAGCGATCTTACTTTTTGTGACCTATACAGGTCTGCTAGATGGTGTCCCCCTTTAGCTGCCCCACATAACATCCTCTCAAAACTAGTTACACCTTGATCCCGTTCTTCTTCACAGGCACGACGGGTCCATCGCGGTTGATTTTAACCCAAAGCGTGAGGTAAATTAAATTCGTTTCCACACTTGCAAAAAATTAATGCAGCCCCTTAGACCACACAGACGTCGATGTCGTCGTCAAGTAGGGCCTCTTGAATGGCCTCGATTTCAGGGTTGCTCAGGACTACGTTGGGTACAAGGATAAGCACCTTGTCAATGAGCCAGATGGGCGTCTTAAGGCGCTCGTAGCTGTTCACCAGAAACATCATAGCCGCGCCAATGACCAACAACGCCAGGAGCTCTGGGAGACACCAGACCGCAAAGCCGCAGATGCCCGCGCCCAGAATCGCGTACCTCGTGAACTGCACAGGCCGCTCGAGGGACCGGTAGTTGTACGCGAAGAAGGCGTGAATGTCCGCGAGGTCGATGGTGCCTTCGCGGGCCTCACAGACCACATGCTCTTGCATGGCGAACTGCGCGATCAGGGCCTCCCTCTTGCGGGATGCATCCGGCGACATCGGAGCCGATGCTAGGTTGATAAGGTACAGGTGCTTCATGGCTTCGTGGGGGAGCGGTCATATATGCCTTCAAACGGACTTCAAAAAATCGATGGCAGTAGACTAGCCTTGTGAGGCTATCGTGACCTCTCTAACACCAGCCTCAGAGGCCATATTCTGCAGCAGCTCGGTCTTGATGCTGTCCAAGGCACCCCACGAATACACGATCAGATGCTTTGACTGCATGTTCACAAGTGCGACTTCTTGCTCCAGCTGCACAAGTTTCGGTACCACAATTCGGGCCACAAGCACGTCAATGGCGACGATGTTGGCCATGCTAAGCAGTCCCAGTAGCGTCCAATGAAGCCCCGCACGCACCAGGGGCGTGATTAAAAGCGCGGCCAGGACGAGCAAGAACAAGAAGGCCCAACGCATCGCGGCAAGGGCGATTTGAACCGACCACGTGGGCGTTTGAGGTGCCATAAAGTGCCGTATATCCGCGACTGTCACGCGGTCATGACGCACGCGCAAGATGCGCGGGTGCCCCGGGTCGGCCCATGGCGGCAATAGCCCGAGCCAAGCGCGCTGCCACGAGAGCGCATATTGGTGCCCGGTTGTGCACCTGTAGATAGCGTCCTCGCGTGCCCGAGAGCAGCTTAGGGCGCGGTCTTCATGAGGGGCCAAGTGCACGGTGAGGGACATGATGCCAATTAGTGTTCCTGCTGCGTGTGATTCAAAAAAATCAATTCAATCTACCTGGCCGCATGAAACCACTTTTCGCCCTCGTCGATCTTCGCCCCCGTGACGATCGCGGCCTTCCAACCGCCAACCCCGTGAACCCGGCAGCACACTACGGCTTGCAGTTCAAGTGGCAAATGCGTCATCATCGCGACCCAGCGCTTGTGCTCTGGGGATGCCTCTACACTAAGCTGAAATTCACCATCGGTAACGAGGAGTAAGGCATAAAGGCTAACCCAAGCTGGCAATGTCGGGTCGTGCGCACATGCCCGCCAATACTCAGCAATTTGCTTAAGTTGTACATTATCTCGTCGAGATGCTATCGCCAACATGTTCTCAAAATCACTTACGCCTAGAGGCTTCCCTCGCGCCTTGGCCCAAGAGATGGCTAGCAGACACATATCATAACGTCCAGATTGCGTTGCTTCTTCCAACATTTTGTTGAAGTTAGTGGCACCCCAAGAGACCGCCAATTCGCATAAGTCGCGAAAACCTCTAGTGGCGGCCCATGTCAACATTCTATCAAAATCAGACGTGGTCCAACGATAGCCATAGATCTTAGCCTCGGAGATGGCCAGCTCACATAGGTCGCGATGCCCACCATAAGCTGCATTCGCCAACATGTAAGTAAAACCCCTTGCTCCCTCGAAGATGGCCAGCTCGCATAGATCTTGATGACCACTATTAGCTGCCGCGAGCAACATTCCCTCAAAGTCGGTGGCACCCCAAGAGATGGCTAACTCGCACAAAGCGCGATGACCGCCACGAGTCGCACCTAATAACATACCGTTAAAATTTGTAGCACCCCAGTCCTTAGCAAGCTGACATATGTCTTGATGGCCGGCAAATGCTCCGTCAGAGAGTATATTGGTGACGCTGGCACCCTTCTCGATAGCTTGCACACAGCCCCCACGATCACCACGCAGTGCAGCTTTCTCAAGATATCGACCGGGATGCGACATCTTTCGCTTTTGGGGGCAATGATGCGAATCAAAAAATCACAGTGACACCTTCAGTCGTGAATGGCGATTTGGTCGCCATCTCCTTCGAATAAAAAATCCTCATAAAATGCATCGTGGGTGAAGTCGCTACGCTGCATGCCAGCGTCGTCGGTCATGGCCGCATCATCGGTAGCCGAGCTTAAGATGCCCACGAGGTCCCGCTTATCGAAGGTCGCGGACTTCTTGTCGGCCGCCAGGACGTCCCGGGCGATGAGCTCGACCAGCTTACGGTCTCCACCTGCAAGGCCCGCGAAGATGTCGTCGCACCAGCGCACGATGAGGCTGCAGATGGCATTTTTTGGCATCTCAAGGCGTGCGGAGATGGCCATGAATTCGACCATGTTGGCGCCGATGCGATCGAGCAGGGTACGACTTGCGCCGTCATCCGTAGCGCCACCATGGGTCTTAGAGGTAGTACTCGGGTGGCCAGCCTTGTGAAATTCGGCGATCTTGTCGAGCTTGAACATCGGACCGGAGTCGATGTTCTCGTTGTAGGCAAGCATGTTGAACGTGCGCTGGTAGTAGCTGCAGAGGCACGAAAAACGCCAGTTGCTATAGCGCGGCTCGTACGCCTCGGTCCGCGTCTGATCGTACGTGCGTCCCATGAGATCCCCGAGCGAAAAGAGGTAGCGGGCGTCGATACCTAGCTTATCCGCAAGCCGCTGTGTCGAGACCGTCAGCTCGTCAGGGCTCGGGAACGCTTCAGGCCCAGGCGCATAACTGGGCTCGGCGAGGGGCGCATCTAGGGCCCCATGGGCCACTGAACCAACAGCACTGAAAGTCACGGCCGTAAAAAGCTTCTCATAACGCTCAAAGTAGGCGTCGCTCTCGTAGATGTCCTTGAGGGTCGCCCCACAGAGCGTGCATTTGGGCGGAGCATTGACACTCCCACTCTGCCAGTCGTGCACGTTCGGGACCCCCTTGCCGGCCCTCGCAGCCTCGATGGTGACAGGGCAAGTCTGCACAAAGGCTTCGATGAAGAGCCGGTGGTCATTGCGCTTAATGTGCTGCTTGAAGATGGCCACTGACTCGGCATTGGAGAAGGTAAAATGGGGGGCCACACCCGCCTCAATTAGCGCCTTCCAGCGGACCACGGTGTCAGCGGGCATGACGCCACTGAGGGGGACGACCCCGCGCCTGTAATGCCACGTCACAGGTGGTTGATGCGCGCCGTCAAACATGCCTGCGATAGAGCCAACTGGCGCCACAGACCGCAGCAACATGCGACCAAAGCGCTGATTCGGGTAGCGCGCATTGACGGCGCTTTCGAGGGCCTGTAGCTCGGCCACCGGAGTCGCAACTATGCTACTTTCGACCCCCGCCGCCTTGACCCACCAGGCCGCGAACGAGCGCAACCACAGGTCCATTCGCGGGGCGGCCTCAATGATGAGCCGACAGAGGCCGTCGGTCTTCAGCTCATCAAGCTTCTGGCGCGTCAGGGGCGCACTTGACGAACCCGCCAGCATCGCCACGCTGCTATTGATGGACCCAACGAGCACGAACTGAATGAGCACGAGGCTGTTGATGGCGCCCACGGCAGGGTCGACTTCCACGGCGTCCTCGACGCGCATGAGGCGGTGCTTGAGGGCCTTGACCGCGGCAGTAACGACGGCCGTGAGGCGCAAATGGTCAATGCTGAGGGCCTCAAGGGTGCGCCCATTGAGCTTTTGGACGATGGCGATGAGGGTGTCTAGGGCGGTGTGGGCGCCTGCGCCTGCGCCTCCGTCGTTGCCCCTGCTCTCTCTCAAGCGCAGTTTGTAACCCAAAAGTCCACACGCCACAAGCAGATAAATGTCACAATAGACGCGCTGAAGGGCCTCACGCTGGTCCGCAGTCGTGCCCCGGAGGGCGTCAATGGAGCCAAACTGCAGGTACACGGCGTCATACACGAAGTCCACGAGCTTCGGAGGTGGTCCTCCAGCGAACGCTTTACAGAGCATATAACGCCCGTACAGGACACGCCGGCAGTCGGGGTCTTGGGCCGCAACGATGCTGATGTCGGCCATGATGTCGTCGTAAACAATCTCGCCGCAGAGCTTGCAGATCGTATAGCGGCCTTGGGTGCGCACAAAGTCGCTCAGGGGCACGATGGCGGAGGCCGCGGAAACGTGCCGTACGAAGGCATGCGGGCACACGAGGTCAAGGCCACAGACCTGGCAGATGATGGGGGCCATGAGAGCGGCTTTCATGGCATCGAGATCATCGTCGCGGACGGCATTTGAGGCCGCTGGGGTCGGTGGGGCGCCCCCCAGAAAGGGCCTAAGGTGCTCAGGGAAGAAGGCGGGGGCGCTGCAGAGACTCCGTATGCCTAGCTTCGTGTGTGGGCAACCGTTGTAGTGCATGGCCTCGGAAACCTTCACAAGCGTCTCATAGCGCTGCGTCACCAGCTCAGTCGCGGCATCGGAGGCGCTTTTAACCCTCGCGAGCTGCAAGAGAAGGCCTGCCAAGTCCCTCGTGGGCTGCACCAAAAAGCCCATGTCAAGCGCGATACGCCGCATGAGACCGAGCTTCACGAAGGCCGCGATGGTGCTTGCGAGACGCGCCTCCACGAGCCGTTTCTGCTCGACTTGGATGCGGTAGACAGCCAGCTCTCGGGCCGTGATGTCGGGGTTGTCGACGATGAAGGCCTCGGCGAGAGCGCGCCCAAAGATGCTTCTGAGTGCGCCATCTAACGCCGTGGCGTCGGTGTGTTCGGCGCCTTCGATGCCGAGGTCGGCGAGCAAGCGACGCTGTGAGACCGTGTAGAGGACGGGCCGCTTGGTCGTGCGAGAGACAGTCCTACGTGAGGGCACCACAAAGGCCTTAAGGTGCTTGGTCGCGACTTGGGCAATCGCACGTGCGCTGTTGGGCAGTTCCCAGAGGTCGGAGGCGATCGTGGCGGCGTCGGTCAGGGACAGTTGGGTGGCGCTGCCTCGCAGCGTGATACCTTTCACGTCAAGGCGCTCTCCTGGAGGCACCATGAAAGGCCGGAGTGGGCGCCCCTTGAGCGGCACGATGAGCGCGTCCGATGACAGCTCGATAGGCCGCATACTAAGCTCCCCCGAGAGGTACTCGGCGCCATCGATCGTGAGGGCGAGGGCGGGAGAGGTAGCCAAGATGGGCAGTTGCACTTCACGAATGGCACTTGCAGACTTGCCAAGGAGGGCAGAAAAAGGGTTCGGCGTGAGCAGCTGTGCCCAGGCCAACCACGTGGTGTAGGGCCAGGCATCTCGCTGACCGCTCGTGGCGTCCAGGAACGCGATATGCGTGAAGTAGAGTTTTCGTTGCTCGTTGGTGAACGACATGGACATTAACTTTACGTGCGCGACTGCGGAGAAGGTCTAAATTAACCATAGTGGGCGGCCCTAAATAGGTACGTAGTGAGCTCACGATTAGGGCCCGGATCAGGAAATCGCAGCAACTGTAAATATTATAATTGATTTGAGAAGTGCCAGAGACTCATTCCCAGCTCATCATGCTTCTTAGATCCATCGGTGCCGTCCTCAAGGGTAACTCGGCTGCGGTTTCGTGCTCGCGCCTCATTGAAAACACCTGTCGTGCTCAAGGCGTCGAGGCTATCATCTACAGTGTGGATGAGGTGATTGACCGCGTCCTGATCCGCTCGGGGCCGAATGACAAAGTGCATTTTTTCAATGGTGTCATCCTCAGCGACACAGGCGAGGTCATATGCCACCCACCGAAGCGCCTAACGCGCCTCGAGCCAACTGACGCACGCCTTGATCAGCTGGTCGGGGCGGTTCCCAAGAAGCGCTCACACGAGCTCATTGAAGCCGCCAATGGCACCGTCGTGTCGCTCTACTACTACGCCAACCGATGGCAACTCGCGACCAGCCGCAGCGTCGATGCCAGCGGCATGCTTTCAATGGGCGGCGACCGCCTCATGGGCGTCTTTGAGGCCCTCTTTGAGTTCAAGGGCTTTAATTGGGACGACCTCGAGCTCAACCACTCCTACACCTTCGTGCTGTGCCATCCGGCCTACCACTTCGTGCCTCTCTCCGAGCTGCACTTCATCGTGGCTTGGGACCGCAGCAAGAACGCCTTCAGCCCCGCCCCCGAGAAGCTTGCCGCGACCGCCCAGCTTCGCCGCGACTTTGATGCTGCCTCCGTTCGAGACCTCTGTGGGCGCGCCCCGACGGACCTCTGGAAGGCGCTTGTGGGCGACTCTGATGCGGCTGCTGGCGCCTGGGGCACTGAGCCCCCCATGGGCTTCCTATTGCGTTCGACCAGACCGGCCACCGCCGATTATTACGTCGAGTCGCGCCTCATGAGCTTCCTGCGCCGCAACATTTATGAGAATTACAGGACCGCCATGAGCGATGTGGTCGAGCTCGAGTGGCGCAAGCTGTACATGCTCCTGCACATCTACATTGCCAGCCGTGACGACCCCGAGCTCTTTAACCTCGTCTTCACACAAGGCGGCACGTACGGACCCGAGTTGGAGGCCTTGAAACCCTTCCTGGAACGCGTTGAGCGCGCTTATGAAATCTTCGAGGAGCGATCTGGAGGCAATCTTGACGGGCCGGAGTTGGGCTTTCAGAGCATCCCGGAGCAGTTCTACACGCTCGCCGCCGCGGCCAGTGTCCGTCATTTTAAGGCCTCAGGCAAGAGCCTCTTTCGGGCCGAGCTCGCCAAGCCCCTCTTCGAGCTCACTAAGCTCTTTGCGCGCGAGACCAACCTGCTGGCTGATGAACCGGCCGAGGTCGCCTCGTAGGTTTGCTGTGAACATTTTTTGATTTCCATCGAGCCATGAGACATACCTCTGTCTAGCCTCTCACGACGCCCCCAAAATGAGCCGCAAAGCCGATAAGAACCCCACCGACCTCTGGGTCCGCACCAAAGTCGTGTGTGTGCCGAACCCCAAGTTCAAAGAGCTCCTGGACTACATGCGCGAGGCTGCCAAGCGCCAGAAGGAGCATGCCATTGCGCAGGGCAAGTACCCGAGGGGCGTGGACCCACGCACCAAGCAGGAGCGCTTCTACTACGGCCGCTTTGGTACCACTCACCCCGACTGTGCCATCATGGGCTTCCTGACCCAAGGCGGCTACTACGGCCAGGCCCTGCAGACGTGGACCGTGAGGCTGCTGGCGCGCGCCTTCGAGATCCTTAGTGATGCTTCCCGTGGAAGCTCTGACCCGACCCAAAACTTCGAGAAGGAGCTTGCCCGTCAGGCGTCCCTCTCAGGACTCCCCCGCGAGGCCGCTGCGGTCGTCACCGTCTATGTGCAAGAAGAACACATGGTCGTGCCCGCCATTTCAGAGTCGCACCAGCACAATGGCTGCTACATCCAAGCCGGCCTTCACGACCCAAGGAGCAAGAGCATCAAAGTCGGAAGCCTTAATGAGGCGGCCCGCTCGAACGAGTTCCTGATCCCGTGGCGTTGCATCTTTGAGGACGGTTTCTTCGGCCAAAAAAGCGCGGTCACTCAGGCCAATGCGACGCTCAAGGCCTACGGTTTCAAGCTCGTCAGACGTGCCATTCTGAGGTCCGACATTGTCGTCGGTGTCAGGGACAAGTACCGCGATGCACTGGCTCGCTGCCCGCAGATCGACGAGCACGACAAGGTCGCCATGGGGGCCATGTACGAGGGGGATGACCCAACCAACGTGAAGCCCGTCTTCATCTCGGCTGGCTATCAGCCCGAGCCAAGCAAGACGACGTTCATCGAGGTCGTACTCGTGCGTGACGGTCCCGAGCCGGTCCCGAGCATCTTTGGCGCGCGAGTCTAGCGCGCCTCTCAACCTTTTTTCCACCGCTACTTGTGATCGGCGGGACCAGCGGAAACGCGCTCCACAAGCGCCTTCATGACGCGCTTCTGGCCGTCAGCGTGGGACTCAAGGCCTTCAATGCGGGCCAGCAACTGCGCGATGGCAAACTCATGTGTAGTGACGCGCTGCTCGAGCTCGATCACGGCCCGCGCACCCTCGGCCAGACTCACCTCGAGGGCCGCATTACGCGCTTCCGTCGCCACGAGCCGGTCGTGCAGTGTCACGCTTTGGGCCACAAAGAGCTGTCGAATGTTCCGCACTGACACCTGCCAAGTGTGCCCGTAGCGAGGCATTGAAACCGTGCCCGTCCGGACCGCCGACGCAATGCGACCCGCGCTGAGGTTCACGGTCGAGCTCGGTGGGAAGGTAAGGCGCGTCATGGGGGAGCCGTCGCGTGTGATGCTGTGGCCGAGCACAATGGCGCCAATGACGGGTCGGCCGTCGGGCTTAATGTAGACCACGCGGGCGTTGCGAGGCAGTGTGCTAAGTCGGCTCGGATCGATGGGTTCAAAATCGTCCTCGAGCATGGCCTTCAGCTGCGCATGATCGACGTCGATGGGCGTGGGTCGGAAGCCGTCGCGGAACTGGCCGGCATGGGCGTATTTGAGGCCATAGGAATAGGCTGGGGCAACGAGAATATTTGCTTCGAGGGCGCGTCCCTTCGAATAAGAGACACCCTTACCAGGCAGCGTCACTAACATTTGCGATTGGACAGTTGCGTTGCGGTCGTGTTAAGAACAATCGTGACCATGGGCAGTCCTCAGGTGCAGGTCATTTATACGCGCGACCAGGCGGGCACGTGTGTGATTCCCTTTGTCGAAGAGACGCGCGATATGACCCTCGATTTCTGCCGTGCTGCTCCGGCACTTGACGCTCCAGAGTGGGTCCAAAAGCTGCTCAAAGAAGCCGGCCTTGAGCGCGAGTACAATACCGATGATGCCGCCTTGCAGTTTTGGAGCGACGACATGAACCCCGACGACGTCGACATGTTCATTGAGATCATGGTGCCCGAGGGCGAGACCCTTGAGGGCGGCCAACGCGCGCCCTTGTTTGACCTCAAGCAGTACACGTACCATCAGCTCGGACCCAATGTAACGCTCTGGGAACGCATCGTGATTGAGGTCGATTTTGACGTTGGCGAGGTTGACCTTGGCACGCCCATTGAGGCCGTGTGAGCGCGTTCCCCCAAAACGCCGATCGAACTTTTTTAATGACGCACAATAAGGGACAAAACGGCAAGTCTAGTCATGCGCTTCAGCACCAATTACAAGATTTTCGGACAGCCCTATGGTACCGAGGACGACTTCAATGCCGGCTTTGATGCCGGTCAGGTCTTGTGGCGCCTCGATGTGCTCTTGAAGCTCGGCATGGAAAGCATCGGTGACGACACCTTCGAGGGCGGGAACGACGAGATTGAAGCGACGTTTAGCCTTGATAAGGACGCAGATGGCAATGAGAGCGCGACCCTGACACTGAAGGGGGGCAATCCAAAGGCGCTCGCAGAGGCTATTCGGCAGCTGCGGGAGTCGCTTGAGAACGGGGGCGTTATTGGGGCCACGGACTAGACTTGCGGATCATAGGCTTTACGACCTATTTTAATCCAAATCTGCAAACGTCTGCAGTTGTTTTTTGATAGAAGGCCTCCTCAAGGGTCATCCTACAGCTTATTTTAACCCAAAATGGCAAACGCACGCAAGTCTACTATAGAAGCCATAGAAGCCATGGACGCCGAACCAGTCTGGAGCTTCGAGCTTGAGAGTGCCGCCATTGCCGCCGCGCCCCCGAGCGTCTTTCCTGCCCGCGGAGGCGGCCCAAGCGTCATCGTGAAACCCGGCTTCTGCAAGTGCGCCGCAAAGCTCATCTTCGTCGACAACGATGGCGTCGCGCGCTACCAGTGCCCGCTTGACGGCGAGACCTACCCCATCGAAGGCGCCAATACAAAGCTCTATGAGATCAACACCGGCCAGGCCGGCAACCTCTTCGACGCCCTCATCCGCAGCAGCGCGTCGGACCCGACAAACCTGAAGCTCGAGCGCGAATGCCCGCGATGCCTGCGCAAGATCACGACTTTCTTGATGCTCGGGCAGGATGAGAAGCCCTTCTTCACGTGCAAGTGCGGTCTCAAGATGAGTGCCGATGGTATGGCCAAGTGAGGAGCGCGTGATTATTTTTTCATGTTGAGATGAGAAAAAATAATCGGTCCCTACTTGCGTATAGTCGCGCTCGTAACCTTGTAGCCCGCGCGCTCAAGCATAAGGCGGGCCTTGGCCTCGTCAGGATCGGCGTCCCTCTCGAGGAGCCCAAAGAGCTTGCGCATGTCGATGGGGTTCGTCCCCTCTTCAGCAGGTGCCTTCGTACATGTCAGGTCGCACCCGTAGTCCTGCAAGATGTCTGTCATGATGCGCTCATCGGGCACGGTCAGCTCGAGGTGATGGTCGATGCGGCTGTAGAGGGGCGCGTTCTTGATGAGCGCCTCTGGGTTGTTCGTGGTGAGCACAATAAGTATCCCGGGCACCAGAGTGCCATCTAGAAGCTGTCGAATTTGCACCTCGGAGTGAGCACCCTTGACAGCGTCGTCGCCGACGGTCATGAGCAGATCAATCTCGTCGCCCAGCAGGACACAAGGCGCAGTGATCGCGAGGATCTTATTGACGAACACTTGGGCCGTGTCCTTAGTGACTTTACCGTCGACGCTATCAAGGGGCGGCATGTAGTACAGCGGAACACCCGCGACCTTCGCGCACAGCTGGGCGGCGAATGTTTTACCGAGGCCCGGTGCGCCACTCAACAACATCGTTCTCTTTCTCGGTGTGAGGCGATTCGATGCGAAGCCACTTTTGAGGTCGTCGCAGGCGCGCATGAGAATCACCTTTTGCTGCTCGGGCCAGAAGAGGTGTTCGAACCCAACGTTGCAGAAGGGTATCACCGAGCTCGTCCAATATTCACGTCGATCATTGTAATGGTACTTTTCAATGGCGTCATTCATGCACGTAGAGCGATTTGCATGCGCAAGACACGTGTCTACAAAGGCATCTAGAATCGTCAGTGATGTCGCCAGAAGCCTAATGACATGAACCGATGAGTTCGTGTCTCGCCTAAGATGCGTGTAAATAATAGTTTGCTGTGACTTCGCGTGACGATCGCTAAACCGCACAGTCGTTGGCAGCATAATGTCCGCTATTTCGGACCCACGTTCCACCGTGATTTTTTGCATGCCATTATAGTCGTGGACGATGCGCGTATCGTAGTGTGCATAGCGACTGCTTACGGTGCTGGAAGGTCCAGCATACATGTGCATTCCATGCTTTACATAGCCTTTATCGATCAGCCAGCGATTGATGGCGTGTGCCGCCATTTTGTCGGTGTCAACATCGAGGCGCATCTCAAAGGTGCGCGAGTAATGGCCGCGACTGACGAACCAATAGAGGACCTCGTAGCGCGACTGATAGAGTTCCTTCCCGAGCATCATGAGCGCGATGAAGGCCACGCCATAGGCGGTGTTGCGAAGGTCTCCGAAGACCTGGGACAGCAGGAGTAAGACGACGGTCGGGTCCATGGCGGTCATGCCTCATGATAGGATCATAATCAAATATTTGATCTTGATCAAGTGGCACATAGAACCATCTTTCAAGCCATGGACGCTGCTCTTCAATCCCAAAAAGCCGAGTCTATGATGACCTTCAAAAACTCAAGCGAGTACAAGCAGCTTATCAGTGACGTTGAAGCCAAGCAGCGCATGACTCAGGTCATCTTGGAGAAGGCCGAAAAGGGCTATTATGGTGACTTCACAAGCCCCATTGCCTACCCCAAGAGTCAATTGGCTGACGATCTGATGGCAGCCGGTTGGGAGGACCTGGCCAAGAAAGCCCGTATGGGCTACTACGACTTCTAAGGCCGATGATTATTTTTTCATGATATTGCATAAAAAAAATCATGATTTCACGTGAGTGCCTTCCTCAGGATAACCTCATCGAAGGGTACATCGAGGTCGCGTGGGCCGTGGACCTTGGCGCAGATGAGCCTTTGAAGCTCGGGCGGAAGTTGTGTCGCGATGCGAAAGAAGCGCAGTGTTGCATTGGGTGAGGGGTTGGGAATTAGCTCAAAGAGGCCGTCGCATATGCAGACGACGTACACGAACGCATAAAGCGCCGGCCACCAGAGACGAAAATCGCGCAGCTGCAGAGGTTTCCGATTTACAAGTCTCTCATTGAGAGCTTGCAAGTCGGCAAGGGTAGTATCGTAAAATGGACCATCGTCGATGACTGTGTTAGCGTATCTTCTGAGAGACTCTTGAAGATTTCCCGTAGACTTTGATGTTGTTATCATGCTTCTGGTGAGAGCTAACCAGCATCCGACAGAAGTATGAGTTCGAAAACTAGAACCCCAACAAACACCCTCAAGCCCAACGAAGCGCTGAAAGGCCTCGTCCGGAAGTGATTTCCAGATGACCTCAAGCACTTCGTCGATGCGATGCGGTATGTCCGCAGCCTGCCAATGGCCATTCAAGACCCGCAGGTCCTGTGTGTAAAAGAGGGCGACTGCGAGGTCAATAAGTGAATCATTGACAAAAGCACGCCAGGCGTAAATGTGCGCCAATTGTGTGTCGGTCCAAGGGCCGTTAGCGGCAATATCGGCTTCCGAAAGGACCTGGTCGCCGAGCTCCCACCATGGTTTATCGGCCTTCAAGGCGCGGATCGTTTGATCCATCCTCCATACCCCCCAAAGCCCAGTCGACATCGTTGCACTTGACGCCACCTCGTTCCGAGTCGATTAGGTAAAAAAGAATCGCGCGTTCAAATGCTAAGACCCGTCAGCTCATTAACGCCCCAGACCTCGTAAATGGCCCCAGCGGCGCTGGTCGCGGCCTTCCTGAGGCGCAAGATTGAGAGCGGACAGCGCCCCAAGTTGTACTCGATGCGGGCGACCTCAGCCGCGTCCGTGACCCCCTCGGCGGCCTCATCAGCAAAGTCCCGGTCCCCATTTTGGATCTGTGTCGCACGCATCGAGAGGACGCGGGCCTTCTCGTATTTCCTGATGCGCGACGCAAAGATGCGCTTCGCTGGATCGCGAATGAGGAGCCGCGGGTGTGGTGTTTCGGCCTCTTCGGTGACCACGAAGGCCGCGGCCTCAAGGAGCTCCTCGGTTTCTTCGGGCGATGCTTCTTCGACATCGGCTTCGTCGAGGGCAACTTCGGGTTCTTCGGCCGCCTCCTCGAGCTGATCCTCGGTCAAAGGTGCCTCTGGGGGGGCACCCTCGAGGTCAAAGTCGCCGATGTCCTGCTCGAAATCGGGGTCATCGGGGATCTCATCAAGATCGTCTTCGTCCATGTGCAGAGAGGAGCGGCAGCGACGAATTAACTGTGCAGAGAGGAGCGGCAGCGACGAATTAACTGTGCAGAGAGGAGCGGCAGCGACGAATTAACTGTGCAGTTCACAATAGGATCATCAATTATTTTTTGAACACGTTCTTCCGAGGTAGCATCCGGGTCGAGTCATGGACGATATTTCAGGGGTCAATATCATCCTCGCGGTCGACAGCACATGGGGCATCGGAAAGCTTGACATGGAGAAGGGCCCGGGCATGCCATGGGTCCAGCCTGGAACAGCCGGTCTGAAGACCGACATGAAGCGTTTCGCGGACCTCACGATGGGCAATACAGTCATCATGGGGCGCACGACTTGGGAGTCCATTCCGGCGCGTTTTCGGCCTCTTAAGGGCCGCGACAACCTCGTGATTTCGACAACCGCGACAACAAGCGTCACCAGTCTCACGTCCGAAGTCATCACCTGCCCCAGCATCGATGTTGCCATAGACTACCACGCTGGGACGGACCAGCGACCGCCTTTGGCCGGGAGCGTCTTCATCATTGGTGGCGCGCGCCTCTACGACGAGGCCATCAAGCGCGACCTCGTGAACCGCGTGTATCTCACGCGCATCCTGGAGCCCCTCGAATTCGGCTGTAACGTGCATGTCAAGGAGCTCGAGAAGGCCCTCACGACCCTATTCCAGCGCATTGAAGTGCAGCCTGACATCACCGAAAATGGCGTCCGTTATCGCTTCGAGGTCTGGGACCGGGTCACAGGTTAAGCGAGGCCGCCCCTCGAGTCAAGTTGACTAGCTTTTTTGTAGCAAAAGATTATATTCACAACGCGGCTGAGAGGTGGGTCAATTGCATGAGGGCCATCGTTGGTGAACCATGCAGACTGAGTACGATGACATCCTCGCGGGCACTCACGTTGTTGAGCTGACCAACCTGCCGGGTCTCGCGACTCGCGGCTCCGTGAACCTCCTTGACGCGCACACTGGGCGCCAATATGTCGTCTCTAGCGACGACGTTATTAAGGCCCTTTACAATCGCATCGAGCGCGACATGACCGGCGGCGCCCTCGTGGCGTGGCGTTTTAGCGAGCGCACAATCGAGAGGACGGCGGGTCTGAATTGCAGTGTTGCAGGAGAGACCGCGCACATTGAGCCGCTCTGCCGGCACATTTTCGCGTGCATTAAGCGCGAGTGTGAGGGGGTTGTTGGCGCCATCATTTTCGTCGTCAGGGCGGACGGGACCCGCCTTCACATCGCGATTCCCAATGTGCGCCTCTCTTACGCCGATCGCGTGCAGCTCGTAGGGCGGTTTGGAAGCACTTTTAGCTTCGAGGGGACGAACCCAATTGCGCCTGTGGCTGCGCAGTTCGCGGCGTCCGACGGCCTCTACGAAGGCAGCGGCTGTTATCTTGCGGCCACTGTCTCGCAGCTCTCTGCCCACAGTGTGCTTCTACCACATCCAACGGCCTGCTGTGCGCGCCTCAAAAACGCCAACCCCGACTTCGCACCCCCGCCGCCCCCGGCCGACGCACAGACGCTGAAAGGTGCACTCGCAGACCCACAGGTGGCCTTCGCGAAGCAGCTTATCGACTTCATTGTGGCACGCGCCACGACCGTCGCCTGGCGCGACTTGATATCATGTCTAACGCCCCTGAAGCGCGACAATCCCTTCAATGATGGACTCGATGGGCATCTTCTAACGGCATCGTACATGATGTTGGCGCGGCACTATTGGCACGAGGAGAAGCTTGGCGGTGAGAACAGCACGACCTCATTCGAGAGTTGGTGGCGTGATCTCATGATCGAGTATAAGGGCAGAGAACCGTCCACCATTGACCTCATTTATCGTGTTCTTGTGTTGACTCGCGGTGATCATGGGCGCCAGTACGAGTCTCTCCGGGACAAGTTTATCAGTGCCTATCTGTTGCACTGTATACGCAACTTGCGGCGTGCGATTGCGCCCTTAGATATTGGCAAGGCCCTTTACTTCCTCATTTGCCACCGCTATGCGACGCATTATGTAAGCACTGGGGGTTCGAAGACAATCGCGCAGTGGTACGAGTTCGTGGACGAGACGCTCGATGATGGCGCCGGTTGGGCCTTTAAGTGGCGACCAACTATCACGCAGCACACGACACGTTCGGCCCTCCTGACGCGGCTTCGAGATATCGTCCTGAAGCTCGCAGAGCACTTTAGAGGCATCAGCGTTAGGAACGCTGCCATGGAATCCAAGAAGGGCGCCATTATATTGCGGGCGCTCTCACCTGATGCCTGGATCGACCCCGCCAAGTTCGATGAGCAACTACTACCGAGCGAGTGTATGGCACTCGTGGGTTGGCTTACTGACGCGGCCAAGATCATCGGCGGAGCTGTGGTCGATGGTCACATCTTCCAAGATGCTATGTCGCGGATGGCGCGTAACAGCTTTTTCTCACGACTCAATACCGAGCCCAAAATCGTTGGCACGCTGGATGGTGTTTTGGTGTTGCCAACTCGGGATGAACGGCCACAGACGTTGCGAGGTTTTCACACTTGGCCCATCTCATGTTGCGCGCCTGCTCGGTTTGTTGATGGCGATTCTGACCCCGCCGCCCATGCCACTCTGAAGCAGTTAAAGGCTCTCTGGACCGACTACTTTTTCGAGCAAGAGGAAGACGACTGTGTGCGCATCGCCGATTGGACCCTCATGTACCTCGCCCAGGCCCTCGATGGCAACATCAAGGCCGCCAAATTGTTGTGCTTAATCGCCACTGGGCGCGCCGGAAAATCCTTCTGGTCCGCCCTGTTCGCGGAGACCCTTGGCCTCGAGCCCGGCAACGCCGACACCCCCGCGGGCTACGCGACGTCAGTCAACAACGCGCTCTTCGCCACCAACGGCCGACCTCGCGATGCCAACGAGCACAGTGCCGCCCTCATGCCCGTCGAAAACAAGCGCGCCGCGCTGGTGTCTGAGAGCGTGCGAGGCCGTCAATTCGCGTCCGATATGCTCAAGAAGTTCTTCGGCCAAGAGACGGTCAGCGGCCGTAACCTTCACGAGCGCGAAAAGACCTTCATCATTAGGGTCGCGGCCTTGCTCGTCTCCAACAATGACATCGAACCCGACAGCTTTGACACCGGCACACGCAGGCGCATCTACCTCTATCGGCCAAAGCGCCAGTACGTGGACGACCCCGACCCTGCTCGACCCCACGAGCGCCTCGCGGACCCCTCCTTCAACAAAGATTATCGAGGCCGCCAGAGCACGCGCGACGCGTTCTTTACGATGCTGGTGGAGGCGTATGTGCGGCTTCAGCGCGACTATGCGGGCGATTTTGAGCGCGTTCCAGTGCCCGCCGTGGTGCGCCGCGAGACCACTGAGATGCTCTCTCGCTACGACCCCATTTATCGCTTCGCAGTTGCTCGCCTGATTGTGCTGCCTCGGGACGGTCCAAGGTGCGTTATTCCTCAGCGTGAGATGTGCGACGAGTACCGCAAGTGGCACGATGGGCAAGCCGACAAAGGCCCCGACAGCGCCAACCTCGCGTGGAAGTTCACGAAGGAGGCGCCCATCTCCGTGCTCGATCGCTTCATCGACGACATGAACGCGCAGGAGTACAAGTTTGTGGGGCTGCGATTCGCCACCGACGATGAGATGGGCGGGCTTGGGGCGGCTCTCGGGGACGGCGAGATGTACTTCCGCGAGCATAATGTGCTGTAGGTGTCATGCCTCGTTGCGACTTGTGGCTCGGCGCCCCCTTGGAGCGCAGGTACCGGCGTTCTTGGCCTCCATAACAATTGATTTTTTCCAGATACCTTGATCAGCCTTGCAACCATGCACATCCTTACCCCCGCCGCCATCGTTGCCAGCATCTCGGCCACCTTCAACGTCGACATCAACATGGACCGTACCATGTGGCGTCACTCTGACGGCCGTATTCGCTTCTACAGGGACACAGATGACAACGGTGAATGGCGTCTGGGCCTGGGTCTGTTTATCAATGACGACTTTATGGGGGCCGACTTTCGTGCCCGTCGCTGCAACGCCATCAATGCCAACGAGCTTATTGGCCCCGACGCGGAGACGCGCCGTGAGACCCTCAACTCTTGCGCCGTTATCTCGGTGCCTTACGTGGTTCTTAAGGGGGTTCTTCAAACCCCGCTCAGGGAGCAGCTGTCGAGGGCCGTTGAGATCTTGACCCAGCTGCACGAGACACCATGTGGTCAGTACATGTCGGACCTGCAATTCCTGAGCGAGGAAGCCCTCGATGCCGATGTGATGGCGCGCATGAACACGAGCTACCCCGAGCTTCTGCAGCAGCTTCAAGCGCTCGCACCCTGCTCCAATGGCCACGTGTAAGGCACAAACATTTGATTTTTTGCATCGAAGAACAAACCACATGCAGCCCGACGACCTGATATATGGCTCGTTTGAGCGGGTCTTGGCACTCTTTCAGTACCACCCAAAGCTAGCTCGAGACACGTTGACACTCTGCTGGGAGCCGTTCTTGAGACGCTTTCATGGCCGTGAACAAGAGCTCTTTTACATCAGTGCCTTGTTCGATTCGCATGATTGGATTCCAGCACATCTACCAGCGTCACTGCCGCGACCACGACCGGTGTTCGTAGAACAGGACATGGAACATCTCATTGCGTCTAAGGCTGACAAATTAATTATTGAGTACATTAAGGCTGCCCCTGGGGATCGACTAGAGGGGTTCATCAACCCGCTTTTTAAGCACAGATATAAGTACCCTATGTTTGTGTCGAGCGTACTTGAGAGATTGCAGGAGTATCTTGACATTGACCATTGCCGATACTTATATACACAATGGTGCATTTACGACCCGCGTATCGAGTACTTTGAACGCGCCGGCAAATGGCGTCAGGATGTCATCAAGAAAACTATGATCCTGTGGCGTTACGAAAGGAAAATAAATTTCGATGCGCGCCTTGTGCAGTATATCATCGATTCGGGTACTTATGACTTGGACTGTTGGTGGGCTTTTCCATTGACGATCGTCTTTGAGATTTTGCGAGGCGACAGTGATCGTGGGCCTGATCATGCTTTCGCGATGCGCGGGTATTTCAAGCACCTATGGCCAGCCATGCTCATGGCAGCTACTGTAGGGCTCAAGATGGGTGTTCTACAGGCAACAAATGCCGCGACCGCTGCACAATTGCGTTTCTTCGCCATCTGTGGGGCGCTATCTGTCGATCTTCAACCGCTGTTATGCGGGGCGGTGTTTGGTATCAGGAAGACCGTCATTGCAGACCTCGAGCTCAAGCAAGCTGCCTGGGCCATGTGGCACGAGTGAATTGTTTTTTGCATTAAGTGTGAAAAAACTAATCGAGCATGGGTGACACCCCCCCCCCCAGCTTCTGCAGCAGCTTCAAGCGCTCGCACCTTGCTCTCAGGGCCACCATTAGACTTGCGAACAGTGAATGTGAATAATTGATTTTTTGATTTACAGCTAAATGGGTCTTATCGCTATGCCCGGACTTGCAAGGGTTATTCGCAAGTCCTATGATGCAGCGAGGCGGCATCTCAATAGCCAGACAACAATTTCTCAGGACGAGATAGTATTGGTTGTGGAGCTTGTTGGGCAGACGACATGGACTATTGCACAAAAGGTCGACATCTTGTATCAGATACATCAGAAATACTCCCCCTATTTCTTCAGTATTTTCTTTATTGAGGAGTGTGTAGGGCGTATCTCAAATTGCGCCTCATTATTGTACGCCCTGTGTCGTCGTAACACACTTCCAATGGGCGCACCGGCATGTCTTAACCTCTATTGGGACAGGACCGACCCCGATCATACCAAATTCGCATGGCTTATGGACCATGACTATATTTACAGCACACCGCAACCACTCGGAACAATGATTAGTAGTGGAGAAATCGAAATGTGCGTATGGTTCCTCGAGAGATTGGGTAAGACAATCACGTATATGCCAAAAATTAAGTATCTCTCAATGCATCCAATCTCTGACGCGACATGGCATCGCTTCCTCGAGCTTGTCAATGACCCCGACGCCGATTTGCAAGACGCCATGAGTCTCATTCCCACTGCGGCCAAGCAACCATTTGTTCCACAGAAGTACCCCTATAGTATACTCAATGAAGACGCCGAGCATCGCCGCGCGCAAGATATGTTCGCGCTTATGGTGTTGTCCAGCGACGGCTATTTGAACTTGCCGCGTGAGTGGCAAGCGAACGTGTACCGCGACTCGCGCGAATTATGGGAAGCCTATCGCCAAATGAAACGAGTCCGTACATTCATGTTTATCGCCATGCGGCTGCCACTTGAGCTTCAAGAGTATCTTGTGAGCATGCTGTACAAGCCACAACGCGCCCTGATGATCGATGATTATGTCCTCGCGTGGGTGCGTACCTTTTTTGGCGACATAGGCCCATTGAAGGCTAACAAATATTTGAATTTCGATATTGCGATGATATATCGATGGAGTGCATCTTTGGACATCTCGTTCGGTCGAACACGGCCGTCGTTCTAACGAGCCTGCAAATCGGCAACCTCACTATCGCATGTAACAGGGCTTACTACTATGAAAACATTGTAGGTGGTACTGTTGCCAAAGTAGATTTTGGTACCAAAATCAATACGCTCCTCGTGACCATTGACTACAACGATTGCCAAGCCACCTTGCGCGTCCAAAACTTGCTCTCGGAGAGAGAGAGCTTGCGGCTCTTATGCGCTTCGGGTTAAAGAACCAAAACGCGCCACTCATTTTCGATCATGCCGGTCGCGTGCGTATGTGTCAATATGGTGGCGGTCTACTTCTCCAACGTCCCCCTCGTGCATGTGAGTTATCGGATGCGAATGACCCCCATCGTCCGGTTTTCACCATGCTTTCAGTTTCTGGTGCTGACTTTAGCTCATTGGAAAGCGAAAAAAGGACACTCGACAACATGCGCGCCTGGTGCGCTCTTGACATCTACCATGAGAATTCATTCTTGGTGATGGCTAATCTTCCTAAGGCCTCTCAGCGCAAGCTGCGTGAAATCTTCGCCACGCGCCTGAAGTAAGACGCTATTGATTAATTTTTTACACATCTTAGACTTGTGGTAATTTACATTTTGTCGGTCGTTTTATCCAGTGGTATAGCCGGCAAACGCCCGCAAGTCTACTATGCTCCACAACAAAACGTGGTTCCAAGCTGTGCCTGTATCGGCGTTGAAAGGCCCACGGGCCGGTACGCAAGTGTGCTTTGGTTGGCATAATCGGCCTATTAAGGCCATTACTTGGACAACTCTGCCAAAGCTCGATGCCGAGCTTGACAAGATCATCGCGACCACCGACCTCGATGTCCGATCGGCTGTGTATGACATGATCGCGAGCTTCATTCGGTCTGCAGATCGAGTAAAGCTGATGCATCTTTATGAGGCCAAAAAGCTAACTTTGCGTGTGTTGTTTAAGAACTACTTTTTCGAAGGCTTTTACAAAAAAGATGGCACCTGGTTTGTCTCGTTTGGATCTTGATCGTCAGAAGTCGATGGTCAGTACTGTGATTTTTTCGCCACGTTGCGACCCGTGCGACGACGACCCGTCAGTTTCGCCTTCATCACGCGGCTCGGCGTACCCGAGGACCGTGTTCCGGAGGCGCGGCGTGTCAGGCGGCAGTTTGTAGATTTGTACGGCGGACGGCTTAACCACGAGGGCGGTTGGGGGTGCATAGTAGGCGATCTTTTGAAGGGTGAAAAACTCTCGAAGCGCGTCCATGCATATGACCCGTGCAATTTCTATTGTTGAATAGCACAACTGTGACACAAAATAATTAGCTTATTGCGGGGGTGTCCCCTGCTGGGAAGAGCCAACGACCACCAGTGTCGATTTTTTGTGCCGTAACGACCGGCTCTTGGGCAAGACCATGACATTGAAAACATATCATCGCCTGCAACTCAAGTGGCAGCTGGGAGAGGATCTTTACCCACCGAACGTGCTCAAATGACGCCTGCGTGAGGTGGAAATAATCGTCCGTAATGGCGAGCAGACCAAAGAGACTTACCCAAGCTGGCAAAGTTGGATCGCCTTTGCAGGCTTGCCAGTACTTAATAAGTTGTTGTATGTCTTCACGCATGTCCTCTATGAATATATCATTAAAGTTATCAGCCCCCCAGGACTTGGCCAACTCGCAAAGGTCGCGATGTCCACCACGTGCGGCCTTATACAGCATCCAGTTAACGTGTGTGGCACCCCAGGACTTGGCCAATTCGCAAAGGTCGCGATGTCCACCACGTGCGGCCTCAGACAGCATCCAGTTAACGTGTGTGGCACCCCAGGACTTGGCCATCTCACACAGGTCGCGATGTCCGCCGTATGCGGCCCAATATAACATCCCGTTAAAATCATCAGCAACCCAGGGGTTTCCATGAGCTTTGGCCCAAGCGACCGCCAGCTCGCAAAGGTCGCGATGTCCGCCGTATGCGGCCCCATATAACATCGCGTTATAGACAGTAGTGTCCAAGGGGTTTCCATGAGCTTTGGCCCAAGCGACCGCCAGCTCGCAAAGGTCGCGATGTCCACCACGTGCGGCCTCATACAGCATCTTGTTAAAGTTCGTGGCACCTTGAGCATATGCTGCTTTGCATGCAGTGTAATCACCCCCATAAGCCGCCGATTGGAGTTGTTGGTCGGCCGTGGGGTTCATTGTTGTCGTGCTTTAAGACCTCTTACCCTATATCAAATTTATTTTTGATACAGTGTCAAAAAATAAATAGCTTATTGCAGGGGTGTCCCGTTGCATGTGCTTATTGCGGGGATGCAGGGGTGTCCCCTGCTGGGAAGAGCCATTGCCCTCCTTCGTCAATGGCTTTTTGTGTGACGACCGGCTCATGAACCAATCCATGACATCGAAAACATACCACTGCTTGCAACTCAAGTGGCAGCTGGGAAAGGATCTTTACCCATCTGACGTGTGCGGGCGATGCGCATTTGAGGACAAAATATCCATCCGTGACAACAAGCAACCCAAATAAACTTATCCATGCCGGTAAAGATGAATTAATGGCGCAAGCATGCCAATACTTGGCGAGATTTTCAATGTCATGATGTCCGCCGTATGTGGCCTCATGCAGCATCCTGTTAAAGTCAGTGGCACCCCAGGACTTGGCCAGCTCGCAAAGGTCGCGATGTCCGCCGTGTGTGGCCTCATGCAGCATCTCGTTAAAGTCAGTGGCACCCCAGGACTTGGCCAGCTCGCAAAGGTCGCGATGTCCGCCGTATGCGGCCTGATACAGCATCTCGTTAAAGTTAGTGGCACCCCAGGACTTGGCCAGCTCGCAAAGGTCGCGATGTCCGCCGTATGCGGCCTGATACAGCATCTCGTTAAAGTCAGTGGCACCCCAGGACTTGGCCAGCTCGCAAAGGTCGCGATGTCCGCCGTGTGTGGCCTCACTCAACATCCAGTCGAAGTCCATGGCACCCCAGGATTTAGCCAGCTCGCAAAGGTCGCGATGTCCGCCGTGTGTGGCCTCATGCAGCATCTCGTTAAAGTCAGTGGCACCCCAGGACTTGGCCAGCTCGCAAAGGTCGCGATGTCCGCCGTATGCGGCCTCATGCAGCATCTCGTCAAAGTTAGTGGCACCCCAGTTAGCATTTTGCTGTGCAAATTGCGCGGCCAGCTCACACAGGTCGCGATGTCCACCGCGTGCGGCCTCATACAACGCCCAGTCGAAGTCGGTGGCGCCTCGAGTAAATGCTGCTTCACATGCAGTGTAATCACCCGCAACAACTGCCAATCGGAGTTGTTGATTGGCTGTAAGGTCCATTGTTGCAGCGTTCAGACCTCTTACCCTGTATCAAAAAATAATCAAAAAATAATCATGAATTGTTCACATGCCTCCCAATACCTGTGCCATATTAGGGTTCGTGACCGGCCCTCCATCGCCCCCCATGTTCTTGATGGGCACGGTGAGGAACGGCAGCATGAGATCCAGCAGGACGACGGTCTCGGGCGAGACCCCGATGCGGTTCGCGATCTTCGTGGAGGCGTTCGCGACGGCTCGCGCGTTGGAGGTGAACTTGTAGTTAAGCGTCCGCGTGAGGCCCCGGTAGCTGATGGGGTACTTGCCGAGCACCTTAAGGTTGCCATCGAAGACCGTCTCGAGGATCTTGGTGCCGCTGAGGACGACGTCCGCGAAGAGCGTCGTATAGTGCTTCGAGGCATATAAGGCGGACAGGAGCTGATGAACGCGATAGACGTCGTGATAGCCAGAGCGGGCCGTGACGTTGGGGACGTTGCTGAGGTCCTCGCCGAGGCCCACGAGCGAGTGCCTGTAGATGTCAATGTCAAGGAGCATGTCATCGATGGACATCTTGTCACGCGGACCGGTGCCGGGGTTGTGGTCCTCGAGGTTGAGGCGGTGAAGGTCCTCCGTGAGGGAGCGTTTCATGCCATCTCCGCCGCGACTTGAGCCGCTTGAAGTACTGCTGACAGAAGCCGTATCGTCGGTGTCATCGCTGTCGTCGGAGTCGTCATCGTCGAGCTCGGCGAAAGAAGATCCTCCAAAGGAGCTAGATATAGGCACAGGTGCCGGCGCCTTAGGGGAGAACGCGTACTCGCGAGGAGGCTCGCGGCGGGAGGGCACATTTACATGCGACCGGGTCTCGTGGGAGGGTCCCGGCGTCATAGACACGCCCGTCGTGTTCTCGATTTGCTTGAGGCGCTGGCTGAAGTTCTCGATGAATTTCTTGTGGTCATCGGCGCTGAGTTTTGGCTCCCCGAGTAGCTCGGTTTCGAGGCGCGTCGAGTCGGCACCATCAAACTCGCTGTTGACGAGGGACGAAAAGATCGGCAAGGACGTCATGGCCGAAAAAAGACTGTGAAGCGTGGCCGTGTCGCGCTAAATCGCATCGCACTGTCGTCCCCGGTACTGACACGCCAGCTCACAGGCTCAACTGTGGGGAAAGATCGTCCCAGGGCTCATGAAGAACATCTCGTTCTCGAGTCGCTTGAGCTCGGCCGTGTACTTGGCCTCCGTCATCGTTCCCACGCCGAACTTGGAGAGCTCAAAGTGCATGTCTGGCGGCACAATGAAGCGCGTGGGGGGCCGACCCACTTTGGCAATGATCATGAGCCGCACATTGCTCTCATAGACGTTGAACTTTGGGTTCTGGCGCATGAACTCGTAGAGGCACACTAGCGTGCAGAAACAGCCGATGGGCACGAAGCGAAATTGCGCCACGACGGGACACGTGATGGCCCGTGGTATGAACCACACGTCGTGCTCGAGGCCAATGCCGCATCGCCAGCAGGGTAGATGGGGGGCCGCCGGCCATGCCCGCACATCGACCTCGGCAGGGATGCGCTTTAGAGGCGCTGGAGCGTAGTGGGCGAGGGCCACCGGAATGCCACCGAGCGGGACGCGTTGGACGTAGTCGCGTGGCGATAGTAAGATTGTGAAAATAGTTTCCATGTCTCCGAAGAGCTTGCTGATTCTTTCATAATTCGGGCGATGAATCGGATTCCATTGCGAGACCAAAATATTTTCACGTACAATCCGCTCGGTGGGACGCGGCCCGTGTACCCTCCGGCCAGCTACATCTCGCGGCCGGACGTTCAAGGCCCCTACTGGCCTAGCGGAAATCCCACGCCCCCGATGCACATGCAAGCTCAATGGGGCACGCCTCAGACCGCCTGGGGTCCGGCCTATGGGCCCGGTGTTGGCGTCGGCGGACCCCCCTATAACGGCCCGCAGGCGGCATCCAACGCCTACGTGGACCGGACCTGGCAACCCACGCTCCTCGGGACCTTCATGGGGGCGAATCCAATGACGCGCCCGAGCACTCCACAAGCTTGGGGAGCGCCTCCGGAGGGCGTCAATGGCGGCATCGAGAGCATCTATTCGACGATGCAGGCAAGGAACGTTGATGTGCGGGGCTTCATGGGGCGGCCGATGACCGCTGGAGTGCCGACCGGGTCTGCGGGTGCAATGCCCGCTACGGGTTACGGTCCCTTTCAGCCTCAGATCTATAGTGGCTCCGGCAGCGTCTCATCGGGCGGCTATCTTCCGGCGCAGCTCTATGGACTTCAGCAAGCGCAAGGACTGCAGCCTGGCGATGGCGAGGTCTGGCCGCCTCCAATCAGAGACACCTACGGGCTTGCTCCGGAGCGCGACATCATTGGCGGATATTTCCCTTCTGCAGCGGCTGCCGCAGGACGTCTAGCGCCACCTGGGAGCAGCGCTCGTGCCGGCCTCGCTGTGAGCACCGATGGGCGCGCTGCCGACAAAGGAGACCGCCGCACACAAGCTGACGCGGTTCCAACTAGCCATCCAACCGGGGCGACAAAAGGCGCGACCCGCGCGATGGGGGGCCGACGGGCGCACTTCTCGGGGGCCGACCCCGACGTGGTCGTGTATGGCGCTGGCGGCGATGCCTCCGACGACACTTTACTCGACCTCAGTGACCCGTGGACGTGGGTCTGGTTCGCCCTCATCATCACCATCATCGTGCTTGTGGCCTTCAAGGCGCGTGACATTTACTGCGAGCTGGCGAGCATGCGAGGCGCCCTGGCGCTACTGATGGCGCACGGTCCTAAGCCGCCCGAAAAAAGTGAACCAGGGACCGCTCAGCCGCACCCCGAGGCCACATCCAGCGGTGTCAATTAAGTGATGCGCCTATATGTTTTTTTTATGCTGTTGCTGCAAGAACGACCTTGAAACCCTCGCTCATGAGACCTGTCATGGGATCCACTAAAGTTAAATTCAAAAAATCAGTGACCAGTTATTTCTTGCGCGTTACAAAGATGTCGCAGAGCAGCTTAAAGTGCTCGTCCGTCATGTTGATGGGCTTGATGATGCGCGACTGACGGTGGTAAACGTCAAGCGCAGTCCAGGCGCGCATGTACGCGAGAGTGAGGGCTGTCGCATCGGGAGTGCGAAAATCGGCATCTGAAATTGAGAGGTCGAGGTAAATGGGACGATCTGGAGCGCGTTCCGAACAGTCCGGATAGCGGTATAGAGGTAGTATACCATCGCCCCGACAGCTGCGAATCTGACCTTGATGGTCAACGATGGTATCGACGCCGTAAAAGTTGCGAAAGGCGCGACTCAGTGTGCGGTTGAAATCCTGCACGTAATGGAAGCGGATTTTGCCATCACAACTGACCTCGTCCTTTTGCAGGGTCAGTAATATCTTCTGAGCAGGCCAATCGACCTCCATGTCCACGACTCCGAAGTCCTTAAAGCTCTCGATCACGTACGTGGAATAACAGGCGTACTGCAGGCAGACATTGCCAACACGCACGCACGACACTTCCACAAGGATGTTGGGTTCAAGGCTTTTGAGGAACGAGGCCATGATGGGACTTGAGACCTTTGCAAGACTTAATTCAAATATCTTAAAAAACAGTAGACCGAGAAAACGCCTTAGGCTAGCTCAAAGGCGACCACGTCACCGCCGCATTCGTAAATCGCACGGTAGGCCGCGACCGCCGTTTCGACGCTGGCCGCTGATGGCATGACGCGCTCGAGGCCAAGGGCGCTAATGGCTTCCGCGAAGGATTCGTAGTGAGTCACACCAATGATCTGTCGCGTGCATCCTGCCGATACAGGGCTTTCGTTCCCGTCATGAGCCTCTTCTTTGCGCGTGATCATGAGCTTGTCTCCGACTGCGAACTGAACGAACTTACCACGATAGAGACGCAGTTCTACGGTCTTCTTGCCGGCCTCGACGTCCGAGTAATACGGCTCGCTAACGTTGATCGCGTAGATCGTCATGATTGACAGCATCAAGAAATAAATCAAAAAATCAAGTCAGTAGACTTGCGGTAATTTGTGTTTTCTCGATCATTTTGTCCGGTGGGTTTATGGCCTATTTAACCCAAATCGGCAAACGTTCGCAAGCCTACGGATATTTGATGCGCGTATAGTAGTATCTATCTGCTTGGCGGCTTCCAAGGCATTGCGGCCCGCGAGGACCCCGACAACATCGGCAGTCAGATCTTTCGTCTCTGCGTCAGTCAGGCGCTGGTGAAGGATATTCCATCGACTCAGCCCGTCTCTGCCGAGACGCTGGCTCATGGCAAAGCCGCCTATCGCGAGCAAATCTCCCGCCGTGCAGTTGATCATCCTCCCATGGACAGACGCTTTGAGGAGGCATCTGATGACGAGTAAGAACGCGATTTAATTTTTTGTCAAGAATGCTCACAAAAAATTAAGGCACATTGAAATGCCCGGTTATTCCTCGTTGACAATCGCAGCATCGTCAATGATCCTAATTGTGCTCGGGAAGGCCGGCTTCCAAACCTGGCTGTAGTCGCATGGCACGTACGGCCACGAATCGTCGGCGAGTTTCTTGATGGCCCGGAACCACGCGCCGCTAGCGAAGATTGGCGAAAACGGCCAGAACCCAGGGGTCCGCGGATAACCTTCGACGAGGAAAGCGACCCAGATGCTGATGCACCGAACGTCATGATGAAGAGGGTTCTTGTCGAGCTCCTCTGGCACGGGCAGCATGAGCGTCACGTATCCGGCCGGCTGAGCCCAGATGTAATTCTTGCGCGTCCAAGGGATCAGGCAGGAGATGATGTGCGCGTCGAGCGTGTCCTGGTTTCTCAACAAGGCTCTTCGTGGGCGCGTCCACGTATAGAGGCCTTGGATGTCGCCACCATAACCACATGTCGCAACGAGGTGCATATCTTCGTGCGCGACGGCAACTGCCGCGAGACCCGAGCTCGCGGTGTGCCAATGACGCTTCCCCCAGGAGCATTTATTGCAGAAGCGCCGATCGTGGACGCGCTGCTCGACCATGCGGACCACGTTGGCAAAGTCGGCCTTGTCGAAGTCGCCCTCGTGGCTCCCGGTTTTGATGTCGAGCTCGTAGATCAAGACCGTTGGCGGAGGTGTGGTGGCTGACAACCAACACCTCGTAATGTAGTCTGGGGCCTCTTTCTTGCCGAGCCACTTGCTGATGTTCGCCACGGACTCGGTCGTGTCCTGCCTGACGGTCATGCCGACGCGGCCACCCACGAGGCGGAAGTCGCCTTGTTTGCCGGTGTTGACCGTGAGGCGCGTGGAGCGCAGGAAATAGAGGCGTACGGTGACCATCAGACTTGTGGGCGTGTGCCGAGGTGGGTTAAAATAGGTCGTAAAGTCTAATGAGAGAGGGTCGGGGCAGATTCAAAAAAAGATAAGGGTCAGTAGACTTGCGGGCGTTTGCCGATTAAGGCCACTGGACAAACGACTGAGAAAACACGAATTACCGCAAGTCTATTATTTGCCAATGGCCTTAATCGTGATCGGGAAGGTTGGCTCCCACTCGTTGATAAACACACGCGGCACAAAGTCCGCGGTTGCGTTCGCGATGCGCTGGGTCACACCATGCCAGGCATTCACATCGATGGCGGGACTGTCTGTGCGTGGAAGCCCATTGGCATAATAGGCCTCCCATAAGGCTAGGACATGAACGTTGTCGGTCGAGTCCTTGATCCACTTTGGGTCAAGATCAATCATGAGGTGAAAGTACTTTAGCGTGGGCTGCCAGCCGCGACCCTTGATGTCGCGAAGGGGCAGATGCCAAGGTATCAGGTGCACGATGATGGGGCGATCCACGTTCACGTCAGAAACGTTGTACAGGGTCGAGGCGACAGAGACGCGCCAATTGTTTTCGTGTTGAACTGCCATCGCGGCGGGCTTGATGCCCGTGCGGAGAAACACGATGCGACTGACGTTGTCGAAATGGGTCGCACCGAAGTCGGTCGATGCCAGATCGAGCGGGAGCTCATAAATCAAGAAGGTTGGAGGGCTTGGGGCGCTCAGGCAGCACATGCAGTGTGTTACAAAAAGATCATTACTTTGACAATAACGACATGCACAACACTGCTCACACTTATGGTTACAGAGAGCAGCGCTGTTGCCATACCACGCTGTCAGTGAGGCTGGAGTCAGCTTTGAACAAGCAATCCACTGCATACCAGGGTGGCCGGATTCAGCAGGTGGCACCACGAACTCATCCTTGATTGACACTCCAACGCGCCCACCCACGAGGCGGAAGTCGGCAGGGTCGCCAAGCCTGACCACAAGCTGCTCGTTTTGCACAAAGTAGAGCCTTACGGTGACGGTGCCGACCATGATGGGAGGAATATAACAAGCCAAAGAAGATTCAAAAAATAATTGCGCCTTCAGGCAATGGCACGGTCGTCAATGACCTCAATAGAGCTCGGAAAGTCGGGCTTCCATGTGTTGCTATAGACGCGTGGGACGAAGGCCGCGGTCTCTTGTGCCATACGCTGGCCAGCCGCATGCCACGAGAGCTGCTTGTTGACGAGGGCACCACCAGCTACAGGGGTTGGGCTCCATTGACCCGCCACGAACGAATGGCTGCGCGGGAAGCCTGCAGCGTGAAAGGCCTCCCAGAGAGTGAGCATGTGGACACCATCGTCAAGCCACTTGGGCTTGATCTCAATCATGAGGCTGAAGTACTTTTCCGTCACTTGCCACTGGCGGTTGCGACCATCAAACAGGGGTTGCGACCATGGGATCAAATGGGCAATCACGTCGCGCTCAAGGGTCGGAGGGTCGGTCTTGTAGCAGCCAAAGTAGCGACCATGCTCATCAAAGGTGGTTACCAGGTACTTCTGCTCGTGCTGAATGGCGATGGCGGCGGGGATCTGACCCACGCGCTGATTCACGATGCGCACGACATTCGAGAAATGCGCATTGGTAAAGTTGGTAGTTGGCGCATCCACGGATAGCTCATAGATGAGCACAGTCGGCGGCGATGGGGCGTCGTAGGGACAGCACACGCAGAGCCCTGGTCCGCCAGAATGAGCGCATTTGGTCCAAACTTGCTGCGGCGGGGTGTGTGTTAGGACCAAGAATTGCATGCTGGGGGGCGTGTCGTATTCGTCCTTAACGAGCATTCCGACGCGGCCACCCACGAGGCGAAAGTCCTCAGAGGACCCGAAGCGCACTTTCAGCAGATTGTGGGTCACGAAAAACAGCCTTACGGTGACGGTGCCGACCATGATGAGAGCGATGAGACAAGCCAAAGAAGATTCAAAAAATAAACACGCCAGTCTAATGAGCCGTGTAGTAGTCGTCAAACAGCAGCTGTAGGCCTGCTTCCGACGGGACATGTTCGCCCATTAACCCCGAGGTCGCATGCGTGACCTTCGCCAGATGCCATTGCAGATCCATGGGAAGCTGCTGGGCGAGGCGCAAAAAGCGCTGAAGAGGTGCATCAGACTCGGCGTCCACGACACTAAAGAGCCTGTCGCGCACGACGATTATGGCGTAGAAAGTCACACTGGCACGCAGCAAAACTGTGACGCACGTAAATGCTTGTTCCAAACATAGTGTTGCACCTTGCGTGTCCGGTACCGCCTCAAGTGCTTGAACTCGATAAAGCCGATTTGGACTGCGCGTGCATAGAACATGCGTTGCTCAGGTGTCCCATTATAATTGGCATACGTTATTAGCTCCTCTGAACATGGGCCCAACAACCTGAGCCAGAGTCGCATTGACTCATGTGACAGGCGTTCAAGACCATACAATGTTCTATCAACGTCAACACTAATGCGCGTTTTCAACTGTGTCCATGATACCTCTTTCAAGATCTTTTCTGTCAATTGCTGGCTATACTCACAGTCGTTTTGCGAGTATATATACATAAGCATTGGAAGCGTCCAATTGGCAAGTGGTGGGTAGTCGTTAGTGAAGCCAAAGAGCACAGCCAGTTTGCTCGCGCCATGTACCTGCCTCCAAGCCGTCCAATAACGTGTTGCCATTAGGTTATTATTGCTTATCAGACAGCCGAGGAGAGCATCCTTCACGCTACCGATCCCATCAAAGATCCCAGCGCGCACACGTTGAACCGTGGTCAATGATGTTGTAAGACCTGCATCGATTATCTGACAGAGAATAGCCATAGGTGTGTGACGCGACCGTAAATATTGTTGTGCCTCCCGCGATACATCCATGTGTCCCATTCATAATTGACGAAATCGTCAAGATCATGCAGGAGTACGTCCGCCGGCAACTGACTGATATTAATGCGATAGCCACTTGGCAAGAACGCCAATACGAAATTTCGACGTTCTACAAAGGGTAAGTCCAATCGGCGAAAGACCGCTTCAACGCACTCCCTGTGAATGTCCGTGAGTTGCAGAAGGGTGCTGTCTTCGAGCCGTTTTTGCACTGCTGTCAGGTGCGTTCCATCGCATGTCGCGGCCGCCGCCACGAGCTCGTCGTAGGCCGCGTCCATGCTGGGGATGACCAACAAGCCCAGACAGATTCAAAAAATAAGCAACAACCTATCAAGTGGTGGATCGCGTCTGGAAGGAAGATAGAACTAAGTAACCTATATAGTGTGGGCCGTTTAAGAGACCTCGTGGGTACAGCAACAAGACGTACCACATCGACGCAGGGCAGGAACGCGACCACGTCATAAGGGCCGGGCCCAATTAACACGCTTGGACAGATTCAAATATTATCAGACCACTAGACTTGCGGTAATTTGTGTTTTCTCGATAGTTTATCCAGTGACTCTGCGGCCTATTTCAACCCAAATCGGCAAACGTCCGCAAGTCTACTCTAGGACGCCAGAATGAGCTTCAGCGACAGGTCATCTAGCACCACTGTGTCCTTCATTGAGCCGCAGATGCGCTGGGCTAGGACCCCTTGCAGGTCAATTGGGAGCTGCGTGGCGATCTTGAGCAATCGCACGAAAGGGTGCCTACGGAAGCGAGCTTCTAAGAGTCCACTTGACACGCACACGAACATCGCAAAGACGAAGGCCGGGTGCCGATCGAGGTCGTTAGTCAGCACAAGACCACGCCGACTAACCGTGTTGGGAATACAGCCTTCCCAATACTCAACGAGGGTCTTCGCTGGTAAGTGGTGGTCGAGGAGACCGAGCCATTTCGCAGTATTGTGAAGTGTCTTAAACTCGTCCAAATACTTGACGTAGCGGTATATGCGAGGCCATGGTGTGTGATACGTGATTAGGATATTCCATCTCGTTTTGTCCAAGTCGCCGGTAGCCATATAGCGCTTGTCAAGTGCTATGGAACACAGCTTCTGTCCGAACCGCTTGATTTCTTGCGGATGTAAGCCCTCATTGGCGAGGTGTCGGCGCTCTTCGGCCGCGAATTGCCATTCTTCGCGGAGCAGGGTTTCATAGTCGTCCTCAAGTGCCTGGCGATTAACCGCTAAATGGTCTTTGTGAAGGGGCGACGAGAGACCCACGGATAGCTCGTACCACTGCGGGTCCGCGACGCGCGTGGGGCTGAGGTATCGGTGATACCCTGCAAAGGATGGTATTTTGCTGGGCAAGAACATGCCAGTAGCATCGCGAAGTTGCAAGACGAGCCCGTCAGCGCTTCTCGCGGGTATCCACCACGACACACCCATAGCCTCGTAGATGGTGATATACGAGAACGCCCACCGCGTGAGATAATGGTTGGGAACAGCCCCCAGGACAAGGGGTTCTCCGGTCGCGATAACACAGTGGGCCGTAATGTGCTGCCAAAAAGCGAGCACGGCGGCGGGCTCGTGGCCGCACTCAAAGAGCGTGTACCAGAGGAGGAAATCGGGTTCCCAACCAGGGACAGGATCGAAGGCCTTGTTGGCGTTGAAGGTCTCGACGTTAAGGCTCCTATAACACTGCGCCATCGTCGATGAATGTGCATCAACAGAATGGAATCAAAAAAGATATGTTGACGCTCAAGCCCAATTCAGATGTTGGTGCGAGCCGCAAAGATAGCCTCGAGAGCCTTGTGATGCTTAACAGGGACTCCAGAGAACTGAATGATCTTAGTTGCCTCCGTGTAGCACGGCATGGCACACCATTCGCGCATAATTTCCATCGTGCGCGCAAGCGCGTCTGGGGCCTCAAAGTCGCCACCGTTAATGGTAACCATGCTGAAGACACGAGTTGTCTCGCGTTCAAACTTCTTGGGGAAGCGTCTCAGCCAAATGTGGATCGGAAACCGATCCAGTTTTCGAGGGGTCGTCCCCACTTGGTTCCCTTGCACCATAAGGGTGTTCACGAAGAAGTCAAGGAGGTAATCAGGGATCCACGGGAACTCATGATTCCCGATCGAGATTTTTATACGGCCCCATGAGAGCTGCAGGGTCATTCGGACTTCCTTGGCTCCATTGTGAACTCGGCTCTCAAGGTGCTGAGGCGCCTCGAGATCGCCCCATGAGGCGATCATATGGCATGGCACAACGAGTGTCCCGATGGTTATCTCGTAAATGATGATGCCCCTGTCGGGCTTAAGAAGGGGAAGAAGAAGGTCCTCCATAGTAGACTTGCGGACGTTTGCCGATTTGGGTTAAAATAGGCCGTGGAACCACCGAACAAAACGACCGAGAAACCACAAATTACCGCAAGTCTAGTATACTTGCATTGCAAGGGTATATTCAAAAAAAGATATGCGAGCATCAAGCATTGCGGGCTTCGAAGATGTCGGCGATGGCCTTCCATTGCTCATCGGTCCAGCCAAAGTCGCGCCCAGGCGCCTCCAATTTGGCCGTGAACAGGCCAGGCAGCGCGAGCCAGGCGCGCAGGTTATTAATCGCGACCCCAAAGGGGACAACCTCGGAGTTAATCAAGCGGGTCCTCGAGAACTGGACAGGGTAGTAGTACCGATCAGCGGCGGTCGGACTCCGGTCCAGATGCACGTAAAATGGGTGATTAATGAAGCGGCGCATGGTGCCGTGCTCCTTCACTGCGCCAGGGGCGCACTTTGCGAGTGTCCAACCGTCCATGGTCGCAGCCCAAAACACGGTACCCTTGTACTGATTCAGGTCGGCCACGAACTCCACTTCCTGCTTGAGGAGGTTGCGATTGACGGTCTCTGACCTGTTTTGCAGAAGTCCGATTCTGCGGATGCTGGCATTTTGAAACACGCCCCAGGCGCATACTTGAGCCGGTACAATGGCACGATAGGCGTGCTCAGTAATGGCGATGGCAGTCTCGGCGTGCAGCATGGAAATGAGGGTGGTGTGCTCCATTTCACAAGTCAGCGGTCCAAGGATCGAATTCAAAAAATATCATGACAGAATCACTGGATAAAACGACCGAGAAACCACAAATTACCGCAAGTCGAATAAGGGTCCATGCTTCTCTCACGAGAGAAGCTGCAGGAGCCAATGTAAGCCAGCCTCCGACGCCGTATATCGGCCTCTTGTGCCGATGAGGACCTTCGCCAGCTCCCATTGCAGCTCAACTGGAAGGCAACTGGCGATGTGCAAGAAACGACCCATAGGCGCGCCAATGGCGCCACCTTCAACTGTCAAGAGGCCATCGCTGACCATCACAATCGCGTAAAACCATACGCTGGCGCGAAGGTGTAAATCGCCCTGATACTCGTTCCAGAAGCGCACCTGTGGGCCAAGACGCCCAAGGTCGTCTCTCGCGTCTCCTTCAAGAAAGGGCATTTTCATGGGCCCCCGACGCCATCGTCGATGCATCCAACCCAGCATTGCATCATAGCAATGACGCCCAGAAAGCTCTTGGGGTTCCCATAGTCCGCTCTCAATCAGGCGCTCAGCAGTGTCGACTCTGTAAAAGGAGTAATTAGCCCACACCTCGATCGGTGGCGGACCGAAGTATTGCTTGTACAGGGCCATTGTTTCGAGCGTGAAGTCGTCCAAAATACGAACATCGTAGAAGTTTTTTGGGAGTGGTATCAGATGCCTTTGGCTCTCAAGGAGTGCACGATTGAAGCTCTGATCGTTGTAGCTCATGGCTTTAAAGATCTGCTTGGGGGTCCAATCGTGCGGTGCTACAGGATAGTGTTCGCGTATGCCAAAGGCCAGTGCCCACTCGATGCGCTTTTCCTTGTTTCGTATCAACGGCACATAACGCGTCGCCATGAGCGCGTTATTGGACCAATAACAGCCGGTTAAAATAGCCCACACGAATTCATCATTGACCGCATCGCCTAAAGGCTGTGCCCACAACTCGGCAAACTCAAAGTAACCAAGCTCGGCAAGTACACTGATCGAGAAAGCAGTAATATATTTGTGATAGGCAGGCTCGCTGAGAATCTGACGCCCGAACGATACAGCTATCATACGATTGTTCTTCATGACGTCAATGGCGTCATCTATAAGGTGCTCTGGAACGCAGCCTTTCCACATGAATCGTTGCAGCATAAGCTCATAACTGTGCGCCAGACATACCTTAAAATCAGGTAAGAGGGCATCGAGCGGGGCACACTGTATGGCATGCTCGAGCGATTTTTTGCTGAATGTCACACGCTCCATGAGGGGCTTCTCCAGCGCCATCATTGTCGCCTCGTAAAGCTCGCGGGGGATGTCATGGGCGGCGACCGTGTGCTGGGGCGACTTGGCCAGGCATGCCTCCCAGAGCGCTGGATCGCACGTGGCGGCGGCCGTAATAAGCTCGTCGTAGATCGCGGCCATGGGGGTGTCCCTAACTTGTGTGCTAAATTCAAACAATTGATTGCGATTATACCCCCTGAGACTTGCAGAGGTTTGCCGATTTGGGTTAACTAGGCCGCAGAATCATGTTGCGCCTGACCTTTGCAGACGATGACGAGACGCGCCGAATCGCGGCTGTGGACCTTGCGGCCCAATATGCCGACCTGTTTGAAGGCTGCCCATTCGCGCACTATGGCGCATCTGGTGGCCGTGTGGAGGAGCCTCAAAAAACCATCAAGCTGATGTCTTGGCATCCAGTTTGGGAGCTACTTGGATGTGAGACCTTCGCGGACTTCGTCGATTGGCTCCACTATTGCCAGGCACACTCGCTGAACCTCGCCAACATGATCGGCCACAAGTGCTTTTGGGCCAACTGGTGGGCCGACGACTGGAACGACGGCCTCCCCCAGCGTCGTGACACGGGTGAGATAGCGATCAATAGCGATGGCATCGAATGGGCCTATCAGTCCAAAAATCCCATCGCCCCACAGCCGCTTTTTGAGGACTACGACGCTGCTGTCTCATTCTTCGGTGCTTTGGAAGAGCTCATTGGCAGTGCGGGCGAGGCCTGGTATTGGCGCTTCATCGAGCGTTGTGCTTATTCGCACAAATACGCGCATGTGTTGCTCGGCATCTTTAGCGCCAAAGTGCTGCAGAAAAAACTGCATGTCAGCAAACAAGCTATTTTGATGTCGGTCTATGATGCCGGGTTCGACCACGGCATATGGTTCCCGCATTATCGTATCGAGGATATGCTCGACACAATCCGTGACATCACTGGCGTTCTTGAGCCCGAAAAGGGCTGGAGCTTCCGTCAAAGAATCTTTAGTGACGGTCCTGAGCTTTTCGGGCTCAAGACCAACGTATATCGCGAACGCCTGCGTACCTGTTTAGATGCTGCGGTGTATGAATGGCTCGAGGCTTGCCCTGTAGACATCGCGCTTGTTGGTGAGGTCGTTTTCGTCGCCTGTGAGGGCTTTGGCAACACCGACACAGTGACGATTTTGACACGAAAAGAGGATCGTGAGGCACTGGCCGACTGGGCTTCGGTGGGTATGGATCGCTTGGCGACCTTCATCGAAGTGGACGAGTTTGCCACCTATGCGCGTCAACAGCCCTATGATTGCTTGCGCGCGTGGATCACCTTTGGTATGGACCCGCAACTTTGGTGTTATCCGAGCTTTGCGATGGCCATTATGTCGCGGAAGTGCCTTGCCCCGCTGGTATCTGGCACGCCATCTCTGCCGCTGAAGCAGATCATGAACTTTGGGTACAAGGTCTTGATGAAGGACAAGGATGCCGATGAGCTGCCCTTTAACACGACTGATGAGTATGGACGCGACAGGCGCCCAACGGTTGCCCCCGCCGTGATTGGTGACATGCAACAGCGCTTTGACGCGTTCGTCTCTGGCAATGAAGAGCAATTCATACTTCACGATGGCGCGTTTACACATGTCAGCAACGATGAGCATCATATGATGCCCTCAATTTGGCCTCGAGATATGGTACCATCAGGATATGCTAACATGAGCCGCACCTCTAATTTAGCAATACCGGTAGTGGCCTTGCAGCGCGGCGAATGGCAGGTGGGAATAACCACCGTATTACCATCGGAACGCCCCAACATGCTAACGCACGACCAATTTCGCAACATCGCTGATGCGGTCACAGACAGCGACTAAGAGGGTCCAAGCTTTTTTGAATCAACCGTGTCAAGGTAACAAACATGGCACAGTGGTTCAGAACAGTCGCATTTACCTTGTACAAAGATGGTCCGCGTGAGGACTTTCTCACATATGTCTCTGACCGCAGGATGACCAAGATCTCAGGCGGGCGAATTGTGAATGTCTGCTGGATCGAAGCAGCATGCCAGAAGGGCGACCATGAGGCCCTTCAAGTTGCTGATATTCTCTGGTTTGCACGCCGCGACTGCACATTTATTACCTTTAACAATGCGATAAAACAATGCCCCAATGCAAGAAAGCGCAACCAATGTTGGCGCGCCTTGGCCGCGCGGTTCTTCGAGACCGAACAATGCCGCTGGTGGGACACATGGTCGGTGTTGTGGCCTATTGCCGCGAATGGGGGCGACCCATTCATACCCTTCTGCATCTTACGACAAAAAGAGCTTGCACGTGAGATCATAGATGCATCACAGACGCCGATCCAGCTACACGAGAAGTATCACTGGAGTCTTGAGGCCGTGAGCTTTGTCACTGCCGATGAGGCACTGTTCGCGCTCGTGGTGTTCTACACAGACGCTTATTTAATCTTTGTCCGTGTTGCTAACGATAATTTCGAGAAGAAGATATGGGAAATGCGGCACCTCCACGCCAGCTTCTTTCGCATCGCCGCACAGCTACCGCTTGACCTGCAAATGGTGCTCTGTAACCGTGCGCTGGGTAGCGATAAAGACGTCATCACAAGTACGATGTCCGAGCCCGCGTTTCGAGCCCTTGCCGTGCTATTTTTTGATTATTATAAGCTGTTGAAGGTAGCTTGCAAAAATGCACCTCGTCTTCGGAGATGGCCATGCGCCGCTGGTTTTGCGGTCGGAGTTCGAGGACATCTTTGAGGGGTCACCCTTTCTCAACTATGATGCCGATGCTCGTGTTGGTGCACGCCAGAACACCCCCGTCCGCAGCATCAAGCTCATGAGCTACCATCGCGCGCTGGACCACCCCGACATCGCAACGTACGACGAATTCGTCGACTGGCTCGAGTACTGTGAGGCTCACTCGCTGAATTTTACGAACGTCTTTAAGCATCGCTGCTATTACGTTTACTGGTGGTTTGACGATTGGACTTTTCAGGCAGGCCCGTACACTCACTCAAGCAAAAACATCTGGTATCGATCTCCTCATCTATGGAAAATTGACCACAGTAATGGTATGGGCAAGATTGTTTATGATGCACCCGTGGACATCAAGATTGTGGACGCCTTGAAGACTGATCCAGTCTGGTGGAAGCGCTTCTTACAGCGCGTATTGAGCAGCACTAAGTACATGCACAATCTGCTGCGCGATGCGACCATCACCGACAGCGCCCTTGCGCCCTTGGGCTTCGACCGTGCCGAGCTATGGAGACAGACACTAATCATGGAGATACTTGTTACAGTCCACGTCTTCTGGCTGCAGCAGAGGCCAAACAGCACTTATTACACCGAAGTGCCGACCTGGAAACCATCATCGACTTTCGACTACGGCATGATTCGCCTTTGGGGGGCCTCATACCATGTTGACACGATTTACCGGCCGACCCACCCCCACTTGAACAATTCCTATGTTTACCGCACGCTTGGCACTGGGCTGCATAAGGTTCCTGATCAGCCCAATTACATGGACCGCTTGAAGAGCTATTTACAAGGCGACGAAGTGACTCTGCTTGATTATCTTGTGGACTTCATGGAGGCCAACCAAGGATGCAAGATTGCCATCGTTGGCGAAGCATTGTGGCACAGTTTTGGTTACATAGAGGGCGAGCCCTCGTCGATCGTATCTTGGGTCCATATCCTTATTGAGAGGCAAATGTCATTCTCAAGGTCACCCTTGGAGGACCAACTCCCGGCGCTCTTTGATGGCATGAACTTCAGGTTCAGTTACACGAACAACTTTGCGCGTTGGGCGCAAATGCAAAATCTCGATTGTATGCGCGCATGGTACGATGTGTCTCTAGACGACATCACGTGTTTTCCGAGCTTCTGTCGGGCCATTGCCACGACTCATTGTGGTCCACCCATATACAAGGACCTTGATGTGTACCAAGAGAACGAGATCGGGCGTGCCATGGACGCGGGTTTTCAAGTTCTGCTTAGTGATGCTATGGTCGACAGGATGGAGATGACAGTTCAGGTATAGACTTGCTGGCTATCGTAAGTCTAATGTACCCTATGGATCTCAATGCATTTTTTGAATTACCACATGTGCAAGACAGATCGCAAAATGCGCCTCTTCTTTTCATCTCCTGCAGAGGAGGCGACCATTGAGCTGCATCCTGACTTCGAAGACCTCTTCGAAGACTGCCCATTTGCACGCTATGAGGCGGATGCCAAGGTGGACCCCGAGGTCCCTCGTCGTCGGGACACTATTACAGCCATTCCAAGGAGCATTCAAACCATTAAACTGATGAACTGGAGCCCCATCTGGAGTCTACTGTGCAGGCCAACAGAGGCCTTAGCTGACAGGGGACCAGCCCATCGCGCCACCATCAACTTTGCCAATTTCGCCGAATGGCTCGTCTATTGTGAGGCACACTCGCTTAACATTGCCAACATGCTCAAGCACACCTGCTTCTGGGCCGACTGGTGGGCGGAAGACTGGAACGCGGGCCTTGGAATGCGTTCGCATGTGACTAAATTTTACTCGTACAGCCCAGGCATTGACAACAACGGCACGGAGTGGACGTACCAGCGCTATACAAAGCACAAGGACGTGGCCATGGAGCCGCTCTTGGAGCCCGACGAACCCACGATTGAGGACGTCTTTCGCATCCTGAAGACCGCAGTCGACTCGGAACGAGGCGGCGTGAAGTGGAACGGAGTCGATCCAAAATGCCCCGCCGTGAGCCTGTTTTGGCGCCTGATAGAGCGCTGTTATTACTCGGCCACGTACTGTCATGTTGCCATCACCGCCGTGTCGGAACGCGAGCTGTGGACCGTGCTAGGTTTGAGCAAAAATCCGTTGCTGTGGGCCACCTATAATGCCGAACTTATGAGGCCCCTGAGTCATCAGAGCCCACAGGCATGGACGCCCATCTTCAACATCGCGGACCTCGACCAAAATCTTCGCAATGCTGCCCCGGTAGTGCGCGCCATCAGGCCTGCCATGGGTTGGAAAATTCGCGAAGCTGAGGTTTTTCAACGCATAATGAACATGTGTTGCATGACGCCAAGGTGCTACTTACCGCGGCTGAAAGCATATCTAGGCGAGGCCAATTATGCGGCCTTGATGGCGTGTCCTATCGAACTTGCGGTCGCCGGTGAGGCTGTTTTCTACGCGTGTGAGCGCATGACAGATGACGAAGTTTTGCCAAAGAGCCCAACAATCTTGAGCAGAAAAGACGATGAGACGCAAGAGTTCCGCGATTGGTTTGCACTTTCACGTGATTGGGATGAACATTGGGACTTTCGCGAGATCGAATGTAATTTCGAGGACGACTTTCGATGCCAACCACTTGATTGTCAGCGCGGCTGGTTCGTGATGGGCGGTGGCCACAAAGAGCCTGTCTTGATGGGCCACGCGAGCTTCTATCTCGCGATGTGCAGCGGTCTGTGCTTGGCGCCTTTGGAGATCAAGGGCTCAGAACCGACCATCCGATCGTGTCTCAATATCGGATTCAAGATCTTGATGACCAACGAGCTAGCCGACAGGTTGGATATCGTCACGACTGACATCGAAGGTCGTGACAGGCGTGGGCCTGATCCAGCATTCGCAGATTGGCATCAGATGCTTGGTGCTGCGATGATTGAGAATCAGGGTGCACGCGAGATAGTGCCAACACAGTACATTACTCTGAGAAATGGCCGGACTGTGGAAGTTCCACTCGAGGCCACCGATTTTAGTCAGCTGCCCGACTGTCTCGACATTCGCACTATGACAGTGCACTTTATGAACTTCGCTGAGGACACCTGGAGTCTTCTTGTGCCAAATCACGTTGTCGATCAAAGCATCTTGATGCGTTCCGAGGTCCCGGACGGCTTTACATGGCGCATCCAGGGTGCCCTCATTGGCATAACTGGGACGGCGGCCGAAGAGATCAATGTTATGATCGAACACTATGACATGCAAGAGTCGAGCAACTCTTCGGATGAAGCCTCAGAGGGCTCCGACACGGTCAAGGTTGCTATTGGCGCCGAGATCGCTGTTCGAGTACGTCATGGTGAAGATTCACGTGGTCACACTACGCTTGTGGTATCACGCACCGACCATGAGACCCCAAGCGTCTTTCCTCTGCCGCCGTCGATGACGCTCATGACCAACGAGTATCATGCGCGCTTAAAGTGGGCGTCCGAACATGAGTTAGAGCTGTTGGTTATCCCCGACTCGGTGGTCATCCGCATGGTCCGTGTTCCTCCTAATGACTCTGACCGCTTCTGGTCCTATCATGTTGTCGTTGATGGATCACTGACAGAGCTAGATAGCTCGAGAGCATTCCATGACATGCTGAGGCTGTTCGAGGACGATGTCTAGAGGGCCGCGGGCTTGATATTTTTTGACATCATCGGCCACCAAATAGACTTGCGGACGTTTGTCTATTTGGGCTATCATCTGGGTTAAAACAGGCCGTGCACGTCTAATAGACTTGCGGGCGTTTGTCAATTTGGGCTATCACATGAAATCGCAAATTACCGCAAGTTTAATTGACGAATATTTCAACAAGGAGCTTGAGGACATCAGTCACCACATGGACGAATATTTCAACAAGGAGCTTGTGGACCTGTATCTGCATGGCCCGCGTGAAGACTTTCTGTGGGATCTTGTCACTGGACCCGTCATCGATTTGCTACACTTGGACGAGTCACCGGGAGATTGTTGGGTCGCACACGCGTGCCGGCGGGGTGACCTAGAGGCACTCGAAGCAGGAGTCGAAAATTGGGCAGTCAACTACTTTGACAATTTGGTCACGTATCTACGACTGCTTATACATGTGCCAGATATCCACCTGCGCAACCGATGTTATAAGTGGTTCGCCAACCTCGTGGTTGCCTCTAAGGGGCAGCGTTTCAATGTGCTCGCACACAAGCAGATGCCAACGACGTTCAAGGCCTTTCTGGTCTTGGGGCAGATTGACAAGCTCGGCTACAGCCCATCTTCCATGTATGAGTTCATTGGTGGAATGCACTCCCAGACGCCGTCGTTTATCCCCTACTTTCAGATGTCATACCGCGAGGCATTGTTCGCCATCCAGGAGACCGGCCTTTGGGCGCTCGTGGTCTTTCAGTCTGATGGGCTGCTGCGGCTCACTGCGTTGGGCGAGGTTCATGAGGTGTGCAACACGAGGCGCTTCTTTCGCATGATGCTGGCACTGCCATTCGACTTGCAAATGATCATCTGCAGCCGCGCTATGGGTAGCGCCAAGAGCGTCATCTTGAGCAAGGACGCCGAGCCTGCGTTCATCGCCTTGGCCGCCCTTGGTTAACTGAGATGTATTTTTTGAAATATCGTGATGGATGGATTTCCCAAACCTATCATCGCTTCGCCATCATGAGTCGCAACTCGCGTGAGGCCATTATAAATGGTGACTCGGTGTATTTGACCAAGTTAGCCAAAAAATGGTTCTTATGCGACCTAAATGCGATTATTCAATATATGATCAATCTTAATGTCTGTCCAGACACACGTCGCCGCAATGAATGTTGGCGCCAACTGTCTTGTGTAGCCCATGATATGCCACATCGTTATGACTCGCGAGTGTGGAGTGGCTCTATCGCGGGGAGATGCTACCGAGAGCCTTGCGTGGCATTTCTGATAAACGCACAAATTTCTAAGATCGTCGACGTTGGGTTTGGTCCTACTACTAACGAAGAGGTCTGGCTGGGCGATCTGTATGGATGGACGCACGAGGAAGTGCGCATCGCAGTCGCCGATGAGATTCTCTTTGCGTTGGTCGTCTTCTACACGGACGGATTTCTAACTCTGAATGGTACTGGAAACACACAACGGTTTTTCGAGATAGCAAGCCGTTTGCCTCTGGAGTTGCAAATGGTGCTCTGCAGCCGTGCCCTCGGTAGCGCCAAGAACGTCATCACCAGCGCGATGTCTGAGCCCGCCTTTCGAGCTCTGGCAGCGCTCTATTGAGGACTCTTATTTTTTGAAGCGATTGTCGGGCAGTCAATTTGGGCTATCACTCTAATACAGCCATGGATGATGACGATTATGTCCCCTCGCATTTACGAAAGCCGCCCCCCGTCGATGGCACTGTCTTTGCCGCGATTAACAACAACATTACTGCGATTTTTGCCCACATATACTTGGACCAATATTATCGTTGCGGATTCAAAGATCAAATTGCCATCATGAAGGCCATCGAGCTGTGCCCCAACCTTCGCATACGAAATCAGCTCTGGCGGAAAGTGGCAGGTTGGATTTTTGGACTTTCTGCAGCAAAGGCATGGATTAGATGGCGTGAGCTGAAAACCGACCTTACAAAACACGGTTGGGTGCGGCTGTCGCTCGGATACGGGCCTCGGTGGTTGGGGTTTCTCCTCGACAGGCAGTTAACTGGCATGCACGTGATCGATCATTACCACCTTACTCCTTCGATTCGATGGAGTGGCGCCATAAAGTTGCACGAAAAGTTTGGCTGGCGACATGCGGACGTCGCCTTCGCGGTTGTCGACGAGTACCTTTTTACGCTGGTCGTCTTTTATGCAGATGGTCTCTTGCGACTCGGGCAAGTGTATCCACCCAATATGTGTTTCGCAAACCCGCATTTGACCCTCGAGAGCGAAGGCTATACACGACGCTTCTTCCGCATAACGGCACAGCTACCGCTGGACCTGCAAATGGTGCTTTGCAACCGGGCCATGGGCAGCATAAGAAACGTCATCACGAGCGCGATGTCCGAGCCCGCATTTCGGGCCCTTGCCGCGTTCTATTAAATTGGTAGATCCGCCGTCAATGCTTTAACCTTTTTTGTAACCGGAGATGAATATTTGATTTTCTCATAGACATCGTATATTCTTCGCCGCAAACTGACTAAATGCCCTTCAGACTTAGACATCTCACGCACGGCCTGGTGCATTCTCGCAATGGCAATACTCGCGTGCTTGGCATCAAGATTGGACAAGATCTAGCTCCTGCTGTGAAGCCCATCATCATGGCTGCCGCCGTCGCGACTGCCAACCCCGGTCTAGCTGCCGCGGCCACTGCCATCGTCACAAGCGCGGTCGTCGACCACAGCCTCGGAGTCAGCGACAAGGACGTCTTCAAGGGCGCAGTCATCGCGAGTGTCATGCCTACTGACCCCATTGCTGCAGCCGGCGTCAAGATCGCGATTGGTCAAGACCCCGCCAGCGCTGTCATCGGCGCATGTATCGATGTTGGCACCGAGGGCGGAATTGTTGCAGAGGCTGTCAAAGGCGCCACCATCGCGGCCGTCACTGGAGACAACATGCTTCGCGCTGCCCTTCAAGGCGCCGCTATTAAGGCGGCCACGGAGCAGATTCTCGTAGACGCCCTCGAAGAGCCATCCCCTGCCAAAGCAGACGCCCTCGAAGAGCCATCCCCTGCCAAAGCAGACGCCCTCGAAGAGCCATCCCCTGCCAAAGCAGACGCCCTCGAAGAGCCATCCCCTGCCAAAGCAGACGCCCTCGAAGAGCCTGTCAGCACCGGCTCCGTCGACTCCGCCCCGCGCATCTCAATACCGACCACTCTCGTCGCCAAAATACCACTGAATGACGTTGCCAACTTCGTGGCCAAGCCCACAGCGGCTGGCATCGAGATCAAGATCGGCGAGACAACTCATGGTGCGCTGTTCTGCGAATCGCTGTACCCGGGCGGCGCATGCGCCAGATACGAGAACAGGCGCGGCATGGACACGCCTCACGAAGTCGCCGACATTGGCTTCATCAAACACGAGACCACACACGTCTCAAACGGCTGCCTCACCCTAAAGTCCGACAAGGGCGTCTCGACGATGTCGGGCCACCTGAGCGCGACTCACGGCGTTGAGCTGCACATGAGCGCACCATGCGTTGCCACACCGGTTCTCGCCGGTCTCGCCACTGCGGCCATTGTTGCAGGCCCCGAAATCGTGGGCGGCGCACTGCTTGTGCAGAAAGCCCTTGCCAACTAGACTTGCGACCGTCGTAAATCTATTAATTTTTTGTAGTCGGGCTAGCAACAAAAAAGGATACTCACTGTTCGCTCGATTCCTCGCGTCGCTCACTCAAGCGCCACATGGTGGTCCCACTTCATCGCAGTGGTGATGCGCTCAAGGTGCGAAATTACAATGATGCATTGCTCGGGGTAGGCAGCGTCGATGCGGGTCAAGAGTGCATAGGCAAGTGGCGGGTCGCAACCCTGCTCGGGTTCGTCGAGGATAATGACGCGAGTTGTGTCGGTCACGGAGGCCAACTGAGCCGCGATGGCGAGCCGCCTCTTTTCGCCGCCGCTAATGCGATTAGCAATGGGATCATCGAGCCCTATTTTCGTCAACCAGGGGCGCAGTCCGACCATGTCACACGCCTCCGCGATGGCCTTGTTGTCGGCACCTTCGAAGATATCGCGCACGGTGGGAGTGTTCATCGGTAGCCTCTCACATGCCGTTTGTGACACTTCCACATACTGTTCGCGGAAGGCCGTAGGCTCGTATGACATGTCGGCATTTTCTATCGATGCGCCGGCAATGAACCCGCGCATCTGATGCACCAGTGTGGACTTACCGCAGCCGGATGGCCCGGTGATGAGTATGCGCAAGCCGTGCGTTATAGTGAACGTGTGCGCGGGTGTCTTGACCAAAACCATATTCGGCATCGTCTGCGTCGCGACATCGGGGTCGGTCAATTTGTCGGCCCAGAACTTTTCGAAGTCCGCAAGGTCGGCGTTGTACCGCATGTAGTTCGTTGCGGAGCTGCCAATCGACATGATCACTGACGCAAACTTCTTTAAGAGCGCAATCGTTGCGAGGGTAGCCACGGGGTTCGTGGGGGCAATTAGCAACGTCACAAAAGGCAATGCGTTAACGAGATTGATATGGGTGAAGAGCGCGTCCCAGAGCTTCTGGCCGGGATATGGAAGCGTTATCTGTTGCATGTTAAGCTCGGTCATGACGCTCGCGCCGATCTCGCCCGCCGCGAATCTTGGCTTGAGAAGTGATTCCCTGTCGCTGAGGTTTTTGCGTTGCTCTGAGCGCGCCTTGTGTTCAGCCCGGATGTGTGCTACCTGAGGCCGTATAATCAGTACAAGCGCGAGTGCATTACAGACAAGCAGAGTCGTGACTGTGAGATATTGCTCTTGCCGACACAAGAGCACAACTGTACAGACGCATCCGACAATGACGTTTTTAAGCAGGTTGATCGCGTGGTACATGGTCCAAGTAATGGCGTCGGTGGCGCGGCTCCTGAGATTTGTGAAGTGATCGATGTTTGACGCTTGCCGTGACGCATAGTTTAGTGCGCTAAAACGCCGGTTGGAGGTAGTCGTGAACTCGGCCACGATCGCGCGTTCGTTCTCTAAAATCAAGTTTGCAGCCAACAGCTGATAGAGAGGGTCTAGAAAGGAGATGACCACGACCATAGATATTGCGTCAGCATGCAACGACCAGAGAAGCGTCAAAAACGCGATGAGCGTCTCGACCGCCTGATAGGCGACAAAACGAGGCAGCTTGCCTGTGCGTTGCAGTAGGTCCAAGGTAAGTCGAAACATAGCGGGTCAAACATGGTGTGAATAAAAAAATCAATTCTGGGGGGGGGGGGGGGTCGATTCAGGCAAGAAAAT
>Ga0302192_10000056_pt1 | contig 69006 bp, 46 predicted proteins | sample II_Bog_E3_2_FD_200230 | JGI IMG/M metagenome (GOLD analysis project Ga0302192, IMG submission 200230) | Peat permafrost microbial communities from Stordalen Mire near Abisko, Sweden - II_Bog_E3_2 | ecosystem: Environmental > Terrestrial > Soil > Wetlands > Peat | place: Sweden: Abisko...
AAAGCAGAGTAACATCCACACAAGGAGGCGGTACGTCTCGTCCACCGAGCCTATCTCGATGGATTAGATCACTATTGAGCGCTATCGGGCCCGGTATCATCACCGGGGCCGCGGACGACGACCCTTCCGGCATAGCCACCTATTCTGTTGCGGGCGCGCAGCTTGGAACGAAGTTGCTATGGACCGCACTTATAACATGGCCGCTGATGGCCGCGGTCCAAATGATGTGTGCCCGCATTGGCAAGGTGACAGGGCAGGGCCTTGCGGGAAACTTCAAGCAAAGATTTCCTAAATGGCTTTTGCTCTTCTTCGTTATTGCTCTTCTGGCGGCAAACACGATCAACATCGGTGCGGACCTAGCCGGGATGGCAGATGCAGCTGCCATGCTATCCGGGATCAACTCCCACTGGTTAGTCGTTGTGTTTGCGCTCCTTATTTCATGGGCAACAGTTCGCCTCCACTATTACCAGATTGCGAACGTGCTCAAGTGGCTGGTTCTCGTTCTCTTCGCGTATCCCATCACAGCATTTGTCGTCGGGGCTGATTGGGGCCAGGTGCTGCACGAAACTCTCGTTCCGTCGATGCCGCATAGCAGGGATGAGTGGGCGATGCTGGTGGCGATCCTTGGGACTACCATCAGTCCATATTTGTTTTTCTGGCAGGCGAGCGAGGAAGTTGAAGAGGAAAAGTCAGCTGGCCAGCATACACTTGCGCAACGAAAAGGAGCCACAACCGAAGAGCTCGGTCTGCGAAACATCGATGTTGGCGTTGGCGCCTTTTTCTCGAACATGGTCATGTTCTTCATCATCCTGACAACCGCTATCACCCTCAATCGGCACGGCCTCACGAAGATCGAAACCTCTCGCCAGGCGGCCGAAGCTCTGCGACCTTTTGCAGGAAACTTCGCTGCCACCCTGTTTACATTGGGGATAGTCGGCGTTGGATTTCTCGCCATCCCCACGTTGGCTGGATCGGCCGCATACGCCTTTGCTGAAACTCTCGGGTGGCGCCAGGGACTGAACAAGAAGCTGAGACAGGCACGATGGTTTTACGCTCTGATTCTGATTTCAACAGCAGTTGGCGTTGTACTGGACTTCATCGGCATAAACCCTGTAAAGGCGCTCTACTTGACTGCGGTCATCAATGGATTGCTGGCGCCCTTTCTTCTCGTGGCAATTCTCATTGTCGCCGCAGACAAGAAGCTGATGCAAGGCCAACCGAGTTCCCGCTTTGGATGGATTGTTGTTGCTTTTACCACCGTAGCCATGTTCGCGGCAGGCGTTGCGATGTTTGTTGTGTAGATGGAACACAGGACAAAGCGGCTCGGGAGAGTTCAGATAGCCTGAGATGGTTCGTCATGCAACGCAAGTTTCTCGGCGGCCTCGATCTTGCGCAGACTTCGAATCTTCCATATCCCATAACAGAAGCCGACAACGAGAAGGAGCATAAACACGCAAAGCAGCGGAGTCGACCACTTTTGGAGGCTTCCAGACCAAAGGCGAACAATCCTCCGTCCGTAGGTGACACCTAGCCATGCAACGAATGAATAGCGCAGGCTGCGAGCTGCGCCGAAGACGGTGAGGAAGCGACGGCGCGAAACGCCCAACGCGCCGGAGGCAAGCGCAAACGGCAAGAGCGGAATGGGCGGAGGAAGCAGGGCAGGAAGAAATACTGCGAGGATTCGGTGACGCTCCACCCATCCGACGACTCGCGCGAGAAGACGCGCCGGCACATAGCGGCGCAAGGCTTCTTCGCCGCCTCTGCGGCCAATGTGCCAAGTGGTATACCCGCCAAGAATGCTGCCTGCAATCGCACAGATGGCCAGCAGCCAGGGATTACCGCCGTGTGCAACCAGCAAGAGCAGCAGCAGGTCAGTGCTGCCAGGCAGCGGAAGTGGGATGACCGAGGAATCTACCACCGCAACAAAAAAGAGGCCCAGCGCTCCCAGGTGCGTAAGCCAGTGCGGCGCGAGGGAGTGATTTGTGTGCGGCGCCACAAGCCGGGCTGGTTGTCGAACAAGGACGCTCATGCAAACTTACCCTTGCACATGAATGCTATGATATGAAACCAATCGCAGCAACCGAAAATCTATCCTGCGTCCACCCCATGCAAAGTAATCCAGTAATACCTTCGCCAACAGAACATGCAGCGAACAGGTTTCAACGCAAACATGGCCAAAAGGCCGTCAAGCGGGCGCAACTCCGCTTGTTTGAATTTCACGGAATCGCAGCGCGGACACTTTCGCCGTATCCAAAGAAGATGCGGCAGCCAATCGGGCCAATTCCGGCTTGCAGTTACCATATCGACAAACCTTCCGGGTCTTACTACTGTACAAGCTAAAATGCCCGTCTCTCCGGCAAGCTCGCGTTTTTGTCAAGCCAGGAGAGAAGACAGCGGATGCTGCCCCTGGCAAGCGCGATACAGGTGTCGGCTGCCCCGTAATAGAGATTGATGGTATCCCCGTCCGCGTCAATGGTCTGTCCGCAAGGGAAAACGACATCATTCACATCTCCGACACGCTCATAGGGAGCCTCTGGTCCGAATATCCAGGAATTTCCGCGTTGCAAACAAACCTCCGGCCTCTCCAGATCGAAGAGCGCAAGGCCCAGGCGATAAATGCTGCCCGATGCGGTTTGCCGCACTCCGTGGTAGATCACCAGCCAACCATTGGCAGTTTCAATAAGGGGAGAACAGAGGCCAATCTTGTTCGCATCCCACCATCCGCCGCGCCGCGCTTCTAAAATAATCTTATGACTTCCCCAATGTCGCAAATCGGGTGAGTAGGATATCCACATATGGGCGCCCAGCGCCGTCATAGGCCTGTGGATCATAGCCCAGCGTCCGCCGATTCTGCGAGGCAATAGTGCCGCATCTTTATCCTCTGGAGGCATGATGACGCCAAATCTCTCAAAGCTGCGGAAATCCTTGGTCAACGCCAATGAGACACCCGGACCTCCTCGCGCGAAGGATGTATATGCCACGGCGTATTGCTCAAGCTCCGGGACGTACGTAATGCGGGGATCTTCGATGCCCCATATCTCTTCTGGAAACTCCCGGGGATTCGGGACTAAAGTCGGGTGAGGATCGATCCGCCAATTATCAACCCCGTTAGCAGAACGGGCGGCGCAAAGGTGCGACAAACCGCTCCGGTCCTCAATGCGGCAAAGAAGCAAAGTGTCTCCATCTTCCAACCGGACAGCGGCAGCGTTCAAGACACTGTTAATCGAGTATGGCCAGTCCTTACGGCTGAGGAGCGGATTGCCGGAGTAACGTTTAAGCAAAGGCAAATCGGCGCACGCGTCGACCTTCGCTTGTTCTAGAGCAATCGATTCCCGCGATTCGTCCAATGCGTTGTTTGGATTCAATAGGAAACACTCATTCCATGATTCAGTTCGTTTGCACTTGACACTTTGGCCGCCTGCATTTCGAGCAGAGCCATGAGAAAGGAAAGCGTAGATTCAGCTCCCTGATTTTCGTTCACGCGATCCGGGTGAAGCCCATCTTTGCACCCGCCAGTCACAGTGTCGTAAAGCGGAACCTGCAAATCGTTCTTGCCGAGAAACCAGCCAAAGACCCTGCGTGCTTCCTCAAGCCATTGGCCTTCTTCCGTCAATTTATACACTTCAAGGCAAGCTGATACTGTTGCGCAGGCTTCCACGGGTTGTTGATCAAAGCGCGCCTTGTCACTTCCCTCTATGAAGAACCCGCTGGACCCAATTGGCACGAAAATATCTTTGTCGTCACGATATTGCTCGCCCACAAGCCATTTCAGAGAATCCATTCCAGCTTCAATCATTCTCTGGTTGTCGCTCCTCCATCCCGCCAGGATGAGGGCCTGTGGAAGTCTTGCATTTGAATAGGACAGGCTCTTCTCGAACCACTTCCAAGTCTCGGAATGGCTTCGATCATAGATGTGGAGGAGCCGATTGGCGAGGATATTGCGCGCTCCCTGAATAGCTCTGTCTCCCGGGAACCAATCTAAATAGGCTTGCATGCCGAGAATGCAATACGCCCAGGCGCGCGGACTGGTAAACGCAAGTGTCGCAGGGACCGCAGCTTCAAAGAGCCTTCCGGCCGCTCCTCTCAGGCCTGCATTTCGTGAAACCCCAAGTACCTTTCCCAGCGACCACAGCGCGCGCCCATGACTGTCATCTGATCCAATATCTTCGAGCCACCTGCGGTCGTAATTGAGGAAGTTTCTAAACCTCCCTGTGTCGGCATGAAAAGCAAGCCATAAAAAGGACAAATAGCGACGGGAAAGATTCAGATACTCACTTCTGCCTACACCTGCCTCATTCTCCTCGAGAAGAATCGACACAATAAGTGCGCGTGCGTTGTCGTCGGTTGTATAGCCCTCAAGTGTGTTTGGCACCGAGAAAATTGCATGTTGCAAGATGCCCGTGTCGTCAGTCATCGTCAAGAGATGACCGGGATTGAGGGTGGGCAAAGGACCTGCCAATTCCACCACAAGATCACCCTGTTGGGCGGCTCTCGGCCGCAGCGAGCGCTCAAAGCGCGCCCGTTGAAAGCTCGCCATGTAAGCGCGCGCCGTTTTAGCCCATGTCGTCTCGCGTGAATAGAGATAAGCTCGCTTCCGCATCGCATGACGCTCCGCAGGGTTTTCCAATAGTGCGAGAACCGCCTCCGCAATCGCTCCGGGATTCTCGAAGGGAACGATGACGCCTCGCTTTTGCGCCAGTAACTCCTTGGCGTGCCAATAAGGCGTGGAGATAATCGCTTTTCCTGCGCCGAGGGCGATCGCGAGCGTGCCAGAGACAGCCTGCGCCTCCTGCCGGTAGGGCGTGATGTAAATATCGGCCGCACCGACATGCTCTATAAGTTCCTCCGTGCTTACAAAGCGATTGTTGAAAATCAAGTGATCGGAAACGCCAAGCTGTTCAGCCAGCGCTTGCAGTTCCTCACGATAACGCTCACCTTCGTGCCGGCGAATATGCGGATGGGTCACTCCAGAGACGATATAGACAACGTTCGGCTGCTTTGCCAGAATCGCAGGTAACGCCTGAATGACGTTCTCAATACCCTTGTTCGGCGATAACAACCCGAACGTAAGGAGAACGAATTTGCCCTCCGTACTGAACTTGTCCTTGAAGTAATTTGGGTCCATGAAGGGAAGATCAGGCACACCATGTGGAATCACATCGATTTTCTCTCTTGAAATCGCATACACTTCGTTCAGCAGTTGCGCCGCCAACTCGCTCATCACTACCATTCGATCTGATAGGCGTGCAATTTCATCGAGTACCATTCTCTGATTCGCGTCGGGATCTCGCAACACCGTGTGAAGCGTGGTCACAATCGGCATTTTCAACTTGCGCAGCAAGGTTAAGATGTAGCAACCTGCGTTGCCGCCGTAAATTCCATATTCGTGCTGCAGGCAGAGAAGATCATTGCCATTAAAATTAAGAAAATCGGCAGCGCGCTCATAAGAGGCAAGGTCCTCCTGTGTAATTTCCAAACGAACTTGTTTGGGATAGTCGTAGCTCGAATCCGGATCGTTCACTGGTATGGCAAAGAGGCGCTCTTCTCCGAACTCGATCGAGAGGGCGGAGCACAGGTCGGTTGTGAAAGTCGCAATGCCGCACTCGCGAGGCAAGTAGTTTCCCACAAATGCAATGCGAGTTGGCAAAGGTAGCTGGCGCGCCTTCATTCCAATATGTGAATCTGCCTCAGCGGTTCGGTCCGCCGGACCTTCTTCGGGATCAATCGTATCAGGAAGCGACATCATATCCTCTTTTCGCATTCAAATCCGGTCGAGAACTACGGGGACCACAATGATCAAGAGGCTAACCCACTCCCCCGCTTGGGTAACATCCCCATTGCTGCCGCTCCGCTACCGAGGGATCTGCGTACGGGGAGCCTGGATCGGAAATGCAACCAGAATGACTCCGAGCTTTCTCACACTTGTCGTTGCCGCTTGGGGACAGGATTACCCAATATACGCTGCGGACTGGTTTTAAGACCGCAGCGTATTTGGGGGTGGTGTTAGCGCGAGTTGCCCGCTGTTACAATTGCGGACTTCCAATTGCATCACCAGAAACAACCAGTTCAACTCTTCGGTTTTCCTGCCGGCCGCTGGAAGTGTCGTTGGATGCCACCGGCGATGTGTTGCCGAAGCCGTTGGCGCTCACTGAGTTTGTTGTTACACCTTGTTGCACAAGATACTTGAGCACGGTATCAGCACGATTCTCTGACAACTTCTGATTCATGTCATCGCCGCCGATGTTATCGGTATATCCTCCAACCTGGATGTTGAGTCCAGGGTAGGAGATCAGTATTCCAGCGACTTTTGCAAGTTTCTCGCGTGCGCCTGGTTTCAACGAATACTGTCCGGTGTCGAACAATACGTCGGACATGCTAACAATCAGTCCACGTGCGCTATCGCGAGTCTCAAGAACCCGGTTTAGTTGTTCTGAAAGTTGCGCGCGCATCGCGGCCTTATCGGTGTTTGCCTGATGTTCACCTTGCTGAGCATTCTGCGCTGCGATGCGAGCCTGCTCCGCGTCAGCCTGGGCCGCGGAAATTGCAGCTGCCGATGCTGTTTGGTTGGCGACTGTTTCAGCTTGCGCCTTTGCAGTGTCAGCTTGAGCTATTGCCGTGCTCGCCTGAGCTTGCTCCTTTAGACGAGTGGCGTCTTCGGCTTGAGCTTGCGATCTTGCTTGCGCGTCGCTGGAAGCCTGGAGATCGTTAGCCTGACGCTGCTCGTCGATCTTCTTGACCGCGATTTCCCGCGCATCTTCTGCAGTCTGTACCACCTCTCGGGAAACAGCAATCAACGGCTTTCTGTCGCCATGCCTATTCATAGCGTCGGCGTCGGCGTTGTTCATCAACTGGACAGCGTGCTGGTAGCTCGCGTTTGCATAGGTCTCAGCTCCCTCGGATTCGGCGACCCGCAGAGCATTTCGCGCCTCGTAAAACTCCAGCGGAAGACTGGCGCTCAGAACGACCGGGTCGAACTTGTATCCGGTGGGAATGTAGCCGCCGCGTTCCATCAACTCGTACTTCGCATTTACTGCCTCTGTTGTTCCCTTTGTGTCTGCGCGAATGACGTTCTCGAGGACAACGACGTTGCTGGGCTGGCGGACGGCATAGTACGGCTCCGCGGTTACGATCAGAGCAAATGCCTGTAGGTCGGTGGTTGCGGTCAGCTTGCTCCGGTTATTATCGCCTACCAGCACTTCCCCTAGATTCACTGCTCTGCCTTCAGGTGAAATCGCCCATAAGACATAGGTGAGATATTCGCCGCCAAAGGATGTTGGACTTTGGAGGTTTCCAAATTCGGCCTCAACTTCCAAAGTGCCGCGCTTGCTTCGCACCTTCGCTTTACCGTCGGCTGAAGGCAGTAAGGCAGTTCCGGCAAAATCCACATCCGTCGCCCCGCTGCGATGCTGATAGTTGACTGCCTGGACCGAGCGACTGGTCTCGATCACGCGGTATGTGTACTTAGGGCCTATTGTTTCGACGACCGTAGTCGTTTGCAGATTGGCCTGAGCAAATGCGCTCAGGCTGAGAGTACTTCCAATTGCGAACAAAACTATGCGTTTCAAGATTCCTCCTACAGGCAGAAGACTGCCTCGTTGCGTTGGACGTTCGTTTCTTAGCGGCACAATCGTTCGGGCCTCGGGAGGCTGAAGCTTCACTGCCCTACGCGGAATTGGGTAACGTAATGAAGCAGCCCGAAGACGTTGAGAAGCCATACAACGATCACGATTACGACAACGGCATTCAGGATTCCCTTGATGGTTCCTTGCATGGGAATGTAGCGATTCACCAGCCATAGCAACACGCCGACTACTAATAGCGTGATTACAACAGTGACGAGTGGCATTTCATTTTCTCCAATCATGGTGTGGACTTGATCCACTCTCAAGGAATCCTCAAGCTGATCAGTAGTCTCGCGTTGATGCGCTTGCTGTTTGCCCGGCTCCCATGGACATCTGCCTAGGAAAAGAACAAACGCGGCGGCCTGCAGAAGAAGGACGCTATTGCCACTTGCGTTTGCGCTAGCTGGGCGTCTAAGAGGGGTAAGGGTACGATCCCGATGGCCTGCCTTAGCTCAGGAACCAGCAAAGGGAGAAAAACAACCGCCATACCTCATAGATATTCTTCCAAAGCTACGATCGATTTGCTGAGCTATAGTGCACACGCAAAGTGATTGCGGAGATGGATTCAGGACAGTGGGAAAGCTCCATTATCTTCCGGCAGTTGCTGGCATAGGCTGATGGGGTTGGCTACGCGGCACCCACGCCAGATCTCCGCTTAGAACATAAATGGAGATCGCGCCAAACATAAGAAATGCGCCAACCCAAAAGCGCCAGTCACGATGCATCCGCTTCCAATATGGACCTGGGTCGGGCTCTCCGCTGTCACTACTATGACCTTCAAAGTTATGCTTGTTCCCTGTCATCTGTCTCCTTTGCCGCATAGCATTGGTTACAACGCGCAAACTCTCTGATTCCCTCTTAGGCGTGATGCATTACGGCTGATGATTAGCCGCCACAGGCACCTGAGCCGGCCGGGTGAGATCTGTCTCGGAAGAATTACTTGCCGGAGGCAATGTGCTTGCCGGTATCTCGGTTCCTGCTGGAAAGATGAGAATCTGGATTGAGCCCCAGTCTGCGTCCAGGTTCTGCCCTGTACGCTTACCCATGCCGAATGTCTTGAGCTGGCTGTCGTCGAAGCCAAAGTTCTCGACAAGGTACTCGCGCACAACCATTGCCCTGGCTTCGGTGAGCACCAGTTCCTTCTGCGTATCACCTTCCATGCCGGCCGATACCACGACTACCGCAAAGCCGAAATGATTCTGCGTAAGAAAGGTTCCGGCAGCGCCGAGCGCTTTCTGGTTTCTCAGTTTGGCTGAATCGCGACTGTCGAAGAGCTGTTTGGCAGTGAACGTAAATGCCTTCAGTGGTTCTCCCTGCGGAAGCGCTCCAATTCCATTTGCGGTAATATCTCCCGAATCTTCGTACCCGCGCTTCTTAAAATACCCGCTCAACAAGAAGTTATGTTTCAACGCCTCCATATTTTCCTGGAAGTCAGTAACGCCGGTCTGCGCCTGGAGCATCGTGGCGTGCAGAGTGGTAGTCGTCTGTTCAAGATTGCTATAAAGCTGCTTGTCGTTCACCAGCGCCCCCACAGTTCCCTGGCCGGAATCGATCTTGGCGCTTACCGACGTCAGATGGGCCGTCGCCAGAGTTGCATTGTTGATGGCTTGCTGGCTACTGTCCAGAATGCCGCTTGTCTTCTTGAAGAGGTCTGACATCTGAAGCGGAGGTTCGCTTTGAATCGTCTCGCCGTTTCTTACCTCTGCTTGCCCTGATGATCCGAACGAAATCGCAACGAACTGGTTACCGAGCACTCCCTCGGTTTCGATGGAGGCTACTGAATCGGCCTTGATGACCTCGTGCGTAGATTTGTCGAGGTTCATGAGTACCGTTACTTTCTCTGCAGGATTGTGGGGTAGAGTGATGCTCTGCACTGTTCCGCTGTGAACGCCTCCCACCTGAACGTCGGCTCCGACAGTCAGGCCTGCCACATTGTTGAATTGCGCTCTTAGTTGGTATGTGGAGCGAAATAGATACTCCTTGCTCCCGATGATGAAGACCCCGGCGGCCAGAACTGCCAACGTTGCAACAATAAATGCTCCTAACCGCGCCACTCTCGACATATTGCCTCCTACGACTGCTTCAAAAATTCGTTAACAAATCCGATGTTGCTATGTTGAAGGTCATCAAACGTGCCTTCGATTACGATTTCGCCTTCGCTCAAAAGAGTCAGGCGGTCGGCAATAGTTCTGGCACTATGCAGATCGTGAGTTACGACAACGGACGCCATTTGATGCTCTCGCTGGAGCTTCAGAATCAAGTCGTCGATTTCCCCTGAGCTGATGGGGTCAAGACCGGCCGTGGGTTCGTCAAGAAGCAGAATCTCAGGTTCCAGCGCGAGAGCGCGCGCCAAGCCCACGCGCTTCTGCATTCCACCTGAGATTTCAGAGGGGAGCTTCTTGAAATCGCCTTCCATACCAACCTCTGCAAGCAACTGCTTCACCCGATCGCCGCGCTCTGACTTTGGCATATCTCTTCGATGGTGTTCAAGCGGGAAGGCCACATTCTCAGCGATTGTGAGTGAATCGTAGAGCGCGGCGTGTTGAAACAGAAAGCCGATCCTTTTCCTGATCCTACCCATCTGATCAATAGCAAGACCGGCGATATCCTGGCCATGGATGCAAATCGATCCTGAGTCAGGAGTTTCGATGCCGATGATCAGCCGAAGCAGCACACTCTTTCCCGTGCCACTACGTCCAAGCACAGCCAGAGTTTGTCCGCGATTGACGCTTAAACTGATCCCGTTTAGGACTTTGAGAATTCCGAAGGACTTATGCAGGTTATCGACTGCGATGGCCGGCACACTGTCGTCTCCCTCCGGTTGCCCTTGGATCATCGCAATGTCATAAGCTGTGGTCATTGTTATCTCACGGGCGTTGCATCAATGGTTGAGTTAAGGAAAGACAACGAGGATGAACTTAACCAGCACTACATCCGCCAGAATCACGAAAAGCGAACCAAGCACAACCGAGTTAGTAGCGGCACGGCCCACGCCCTCCGCTCCGCCGCGCGTGCGCATTCCCTGAAAGCACGCAATAAGCCCGATGATCATGCCATACACCCCGGTTTTGAATGTCTGGGGCAGGAAGGAATTGAAGGTTGCGCCCTTGAAGCCAGCCTGAATGAACTGGTGAAACGAGAGCGGCTCAACCAGTGTTTGCGCAAACCAGCCCGTCAGCAAGGCACATGCGTCGGTTCCAAGGGTTAACAGGGGCAGCATCAGGATGCAGGCTAAGATTCTCGTTGCCGCGAGTAGTCTATACGGGTTGATTGCGCAGGCTTCAATGGCGTCAATCTGCTCGGTCACTTCCATCGACGCCAGTTCAGCGCCAATGCCTGCGCCCACGCGACCGCATACGACCAGGCCAGTGATGATGGGGCCCATTACCTGGATGACGGAGTAAACGAGAGTCGCAGGAAACATTGATTTGGCGCCAAATCTACTCAGGCTGTAGCGTGCTTCCAGAGAGATGACCACTCCAATAGCAGCGCCCGCCATGGCCACCAATGGCAGAGACTTCGATCCGACCTCATCGAGCTGCCGAATCAATTCGCGCCACTCGTACGGCGGAGTCACTGCAGCTTTGAGAACGTTCCAGGAGAAGATGCCGAGGCTGCCAAACCACTCGAAGAAGCCGTTGAATAGCCCTGCGGCAGAGTTTACCGCTGAGGGCATGGGCACGGCTTGCCGTCTTGGTAACGACGGATTGGTGGCTGAGACGACAGTTGATCCACTATTGCTCAATGATTTGGACCGGGCTCAGGCGAGCCGTGTTTATTGTTCATGTGCATGCGTGAAAGCAAGGAGTGGGGTCCGCTATAGATGAACTCCAGAGCAACGTTCTCGCCGGCAAATATCAACAGACTGTAGTTGCCCGAGCGGAACGCATCTTTGGCGCCGTAGCGGTTCGGGTACCAGGCGTAGGTGGCAGTCATAGCACCCGCATACGGCCCAACGAGCGCCGGGACGGAAAAGACACGATGGCCGTCATCGCCGCGCCGTGCCGTCAAGGTGGAGACCAAGGCGTGGCGCAGTCGCGGGAATGTGCCTCCGCACTCGCATCGGTAATACATGGCATCTTCCTTGAAGGCTTCCGATAGCCCATAACGCGTCGTTGTGGCCACCATCGCAATGCCATAGTCAGAACCGAGTCGCCTGGAGTAACCTTTAACTCCTTGATTCCACTCTGGAGGAGCATTACTGAACTGGTTGATGCCTGCAACGAGTGCAGCTCCGACGATCGGGTATGGACCAAATGCGTCGAAAGCGTAGTTAATGACCTTTGTTTTCTCGGTCGGACGCACGTATGTCAAATCAATCGCGCCTGAAGTAGTGTCCGACGCAGTGACGGCGGCGTCGCCATAAAATGGCAGCGATTGCGATCGCGCCAGGGTTGGAAGAGTTAGAAGAGCGGTAGTGACCAGCAACTGGAGCAATATCCGGCTGATCTCTGTGCCGTAAGCCTTCGAGATCGGCAAGCGACCTTGGCTCCTCGCCAGATCTCCATGGCAAATCTGCCTTAGTTCCGAATTCTGCTTTCTTATGAATGACTTCAAAAGTTCTCCTCTGAAAGGCTCGCATCTCTCAACACACATGGCATCGCCAAAAACACATACAGGTGTTTGGCCAAGTCTACCGAGATAATGTCAGAGTTGGAAGCTCAATGAATGGTCATATTTGCTCGTTGTAACTAGCAGGCTTTCTATGCTTGGTCTACATAAGGCCCTACACGCAAAGCCCACTTCAGTCCTACCTTTCGACAAGGCGACATACGTCCAAAAGAGCACAGTCTCGGTACGGATATTCAGAGGAGAATGGGATTCCAGCCGCTTTCAATACGCGGCGAGGATACCGTCATGCCTGAAGTTCGTGCTTTCCCTACGATTCCCACGAAGATCCTTTTGCCCATTGACTTTAGCCCATCTTCCCAGCCGGCTTTGGAGACAGCAGCTGACCTTGCTCAACACTTCCGAGCTGAACTCTATCTTGTAAATGTCATTCCTTTCTTTCCGACTACGACCCTCCCCGACTTTGTTCCTGAAGAGTCGTATGTGCAGGAGGCAAGAACTGAAGCAGAGAAGCACCTGGTGAATTGCCAGGCCGCTCTTGCTGCAAGAGAGATCAAGGCAAGGTTTAGTGTCGAAGTCGGAAATGACGTGCCAGGGAACATCATGGAGGTAGTTGAGCGTGAGCATATTGACCTTGTCGTGATCTCCACGCACGGAATCTCCGGCTGGCGCCCGCTGGTCTTCGGATCGATTGCTGAGAAGGTCATAAAGCTCGTGCAGTGCCCGCTCTTGCTCCTTCGATCAGCAAAGTCTGACGCGGAGGCAAACGCCAGGTCGGGAGGGCGCCCTACGCAATGGTGGTAGCGAGAATAGCAGCAAAGGCGCCAATTGTGAGTGAGCAAGGGCCTGTCGCCCCGGCATCGTCCAATCATCCCGTGAAGCCTACCGCGGGCATTGCCTCAAACGGGCTAACGAACGATGAGGCCCGTGCGCGTCTTGAAAAAGACGGGCCCAACGCCATGCCGGATACAGCCGCTCATCCTCTTCGCAATGCATTGACCAAATTCTGGGCGCCCGTTCCATGGTTGCTTGAAGCTTCGATTGTGCTTGAGATTGCGCTGCATAAGTACTATGAAGCTGCTGTCATTGCAGCCCTGCTGGTTTTCAATGCTGCGCTTGCCTACTTTCAGGAGAGTCGCGCTCAGGCCACCCTTGCTGCGCTGAAATCCCGTCTGGCACTCAACGCCTCAGTTCAGCGAGACGGAGAATGGAAGACTGTGCCGGCGGCGGAATTGGTATGCGGCGACCTTGTGAAGCTGTCGCTTGGTGGTGTGGTAGCTGCCGATGTGCATCTGACCGGTGGATCGGTTGAACTCGATCAGTCCATGCTGACAGGCGAATCCCTTCCTGTTGAAGCAGGTCCGGGCGCGGACACCTATGCGGGCGCTCTCGTGCGGCGCGGTGAGGCGACCGCCATCGTAACTGATACTGGCGCCCGCACCAAATTCGGCCGCACGGCGGAACTTGTTCGGACCGCACATGCGGTGAGCACCCAGCAGAATGCCGTGCTCAAGATTGTGCGGAACCTGGCAATCTTCAATAGTCTCGTAATCCTTGCGATGGGGACGTATGCGTATACCCATGCGATGCCACGAAGCGAGATCGTTCCACTATTGCTGACCTCGGTCCTTGCCATCATCCCCGTGGCATTGCCGGCAACATTCACTCTTGCTGCGGCGGTTGGAGCTCGCGCTCTGGCGAAGTTGGGCGTGTTGCCGACGCGGCTTTCCGCAGTGGACGAAGCTGCGTCGATCGATGTTTTGTGCTCGGACAAGACTGGAACATTGACGCGCAATGAACTTTCGGTAACCAGTGTTCGAGTGATGCCTGGATACGACGAAGCTCAGGTTCTCGGATTGGCGGCTTTGGCAAGCTCAGAAGGCGGCCAGGATCCCGTCGATGCGGCGATTCGTTCTGCCGCCGAGCACAAGCCCGCATCGCAGTTGCCAAAGCTGGCCACGTTTGTGCCGTTTGATCCGGTAAAGAAGACCTCAGAAGCCACGGCGACCGATGAGAAGGGAAGCGCAGTACGGATCATTAAGGGCGCATTCTCCGCGGTCGTAGCCCTCACCGGCCCATCGCCTACAGCTTCCGCGATCGCCGACGAACTCGAAAAACAAGGTTTCAGAGTTCTGGCCGTGGCGGCGGGCAATCAGGCGAGCGTGCAAGTTATAGGTCTGATTGCGCTCAGTGACCCGCCGCGTGCCGACTCGATCTCACTCATCTCGGAGTTGCACACCCTCGGTGTGCGCACTGTTATGGTGACAGGAGATGCTCCGGTTACAGCGGCAATCGTCGCTCATGCGGTCGGGTTGAAGGGTTCCGTCTGCCCGCCAGGAAAACTCCCAGATGCTGTAAAACCTGAGGATTTCGCGGTCTTCGCGGGCATTCTTCCAGAAGGGAAGTATGACCTCGTCAAGGCATACCAGAAGAGCGGGCACACAGTCGGTATGTGCGGCGATGGCGCAAATGACGCGCCCGCGCTCCGCCAGGCGCAGATCGGTATTGCCGTCTCAACCGCGACTGATGTAGCAAAATCGGCTGCCGGCGTTGTATTGACCGAGGCTGGTCTGGGCGGGATTGTTGCCGCTGTAAAAGAGGGCAGAGTCACATTTCAGCGTATCCTTACTTACACGCTGAACTCAGTTCAGAAGAAGATATTTCAGGTTCTCCTGCTGGCGTTTGGTCTGGTCATCACGGGGCATGCGGTCCTCACCCCCATGCTGATAGTCATTGTGATGATCACCGGCGACTTCCTTGCCATGTCGCTGACAACAGACAGGGTGCGGCCATCAACGACGCCCAACTCGTGGCAAATCGGCCGAATAACTAGCGCTGGGGTTATCCTCGGATTCTGCTTTCTTGCATTCTCCCTGGCAATTCTAGCGGTGGGCAAATTCCAGTTGCATCTGAGCATTGGAGCACTTCAAACGCTCTCTGTGGTCGGGATTGTGTTCGGCAGCCAGGTCACGACCTACGTGATTCGCGGGCGCCAACATCTTTGGGGATTGCGCCCCAGTATGTGGCTCGTGCTTTCTTCTGTGGCAGACGTTTCGATCATCTCAACTCTTGCGGTCTTAGGAATAGCAATGGCGCCCCTGCCTATTGCAGTCATCGCCTCTGAGTTTGCCGCTGCGATCGGATTCGGCGTGGTCCTGGACGTGGTTAAGATTCCCATCTTCGCCCGTCTCCAAATCTCCTGAGCATCCATAAGGATTGCCGGAGCAGTTGCCGCAATCGCGAGGGGAGAAGACGTTTGGCCGCCGAATGCTCATTGGCGCGAATAACTATCTGATCGTGCGGGACGTTTTATGCTTAATTCTCAGACAGCTTCTCCGTTGTCCTGGCCATTGAACCAATCTTAGGAATGAGCAAAACGGCACAGACGCAACCCAGAAGAGAATCTGATAATGGAAAGTGCTTGAGTGTAACCGCCCTCAAGCGCGGGGCAATCTGCCCCTTTTGTAACGCCGAATCTCCCTAAAGGCGCTCGGGACCGCGTTGCCGATGCCAGGATGCGAGTTGAACTTGGGTATTGCGGCCTGAAGCTTTTGTTCTGCGGTCCTTGATAGATTCGCCACAATCACCGGTCTTTTCCAATCCATAGTGGAGCGTTCAAGCACCACACCGGGCAAACAGTCAGGAACGAGGCTTCATTTTGAATAACAGAGATCCCCAAAGCACATTTGATTGCACCACCTTCCTTGCTAACGCGGGGCTTGGTCGCAGAATTATTGAGTTGGGGCCCAAAGAGGCCTTTTTCTCCCAAGGAGACTTGGCCGACACTGTCTTCTATCTTCAGAGAGGCCGGGCGAAACTCACAGTGGTTTCGCAGAACGGTAAAGAAGCCACAATCACGCTCCTCTCTATGGGAGACTTTGTGGGAGAGGAATCGCTGGCTTCCATTCCGGGACTGCGTTTGGCGACAGCCTCTGCCGTCAACTCGTGTGTGGCGCTTAAGATTACGAAAGATGAGATGGCCCGCGTGATGCATGACGAGCCGGCGTTCGCAGATTTCTTTTTGAAATTCATGCTGACCCGCAGCATGCGAACTCAGGCGGACCTTGTCGATCAGCTTTTCAATTCGAGCGAAAAACGTCTGGCCAGAATTCTCCTCATCATGGCGGAATTCGGCAAGCCAGGAGAACGGGACGCTTTTATTCCCCCCATTTCGCAGGAAACACTGGCGGAAATGATCGGCACCACGCGGTCTCGCGTCAGCTTCTTCATGAATCGCTTTCGCACGCTCGGCTATATCAACTACAACGGCCGCATCCAAGTGAATAAGTCTCTGCTCAATGTAGTCCTTCTCGACCAGCTGCCAGAACACAATTCCCAGAAGCCTCTCATTCTCAAAAATGAAACTGCCCTGAAGCCAGCAATTGTAAAACTTGAAGCTGTCTGAATCCAGTTACCCCGATAGTCAAAACGATAATCAAACCCGCTACTCCCCTTCGTTGAAGCTGTTAGACGTAAGCTTGTAGCTGAAGCGGACGATTGAGAAGCATGGAGCTGATCCTGAGGGGAAGCTGCGGCGTTCTTTCGACCATGAACGAGGTGGTTAATCTTTAGGGCATGAACTGGATACCCGGCGGCAACTGCCTGCGGGCGTGAATAACATATCGTTCCGGAGCTGCGCCAATATAGTGAAATGGATAGCAGGTCACGAGTGTCAAGCCGGAGTCATCTGTAGGAGCTAGGATGCCTCCGTCGGCGGGGTCGGTAATCCGGATCCAGTCTACCTCGTACCTGAAAATCCCAGCCGCTGTTTGAAGAAGAATCTCGTCATTCCTGCGAATGTCTTTAAGACTGCGGAAGTATGTATCGCGGTGCCCGGCAATTCCGATGCTGCCACCCGTTCCTGGAAAGGCAGTGCCATCGATATGCCCAACGCCGAGTCGCAATGTATGTGCTGTTGTGCCTTCAAGAATTGCTACCTGCAGCTTCAGTCTTGGAATCTCAATCCGGCCTAAAACGTCGCCTTCCTTGGCTACGGCCGGAGGCAAGGCCGCCTTGTGTCGTTCTTCAGCATCTATCTGCTTGTCCAGAGCATTGCCCGCAGCTTTCTGGTAATGTTGTGCGTAAAGCAGAGTTAGGGCAACATAAGAGAGCGTAAGTGCGCCTGTGATAAATAAGATACTTCCGGTCCAGCGGATAAACAGGCGGCCTCGCACTTTTAGACTATGCTGTTTAGTTGTGGATATCATGGTCAAGGGCCTTTGCTGCCGCTGCCGGGAATGTTAGCGGCACGGAGTAACCAGTCCTGGTGCGAACGGACAAGCGTCCACGACCGCGCGTACTTGCCTTTACTTCGATCGCCCGGTATCTTCCATCCTGCGATGCAACTGTCGGAACATAGGTGAGCGTATACTGGGTCCGGATATCGCTAGCGATACCCTCGCAAATTGAGGTGATGTCTCTCGGTGATTCCGGAAAAAACGCCTCGCCGCCGGTCTCCTTCGCAAATCGCCTCAGCACGCCGGGGTTTTGATCGCCGTCCTGCTCATCGAAGATGCCAATCGCATAAATGATTGCGGCGGAATGCTTCGCCATGTCGATGACCTGTGCCAAGGTGTGCTTGCTTGCGTTGTCACCGCCGTCGCTAATCAAAATGAGCACTTTTTTGTCGCGGTTGCCCTGCTTGAGATGTTCGAGAGCGGCAGCAACCCCGTCATAGAGAGAAGTCTGCCCGATCGTCGTGATTTCAGAGAGAGCAGCTCGCAATTGATCCTGTTGATCTGTGAATGGCGTCCTCGGCGGGAGGCCGAAAGATACATGGTCATTGAAATTGACTACAAACATCTGGTCTTGCGGATTGCTGGAGCGCGCAAATGCCATCGCTGCGGCGATTACGTCGGCGCGTTTCGGGCCCATGCTTCCGCTGTTATCAATAAGAATGCCAACCGTGACCGGGATATCTTCATGACTGAAGTTCTTGATTTGCTGCAGTACGCCGTCTTCATGAATCTGGAAATTGTCTTTGTTGAGCCCGGAGACGAGAGCATTATGCCGGTCAAGAACTGTCGCGCTCAGAATGACCATGTTGGCATTCAGCTTGAGGGTATACTCGCCGCCATAATCGCTCGGAGATGGTTGGGGAACCTGTGCGAAGGAAACAAATGGCGTAACAAACAGAGCAATGAGGCAATGGCGCATCAGAATGTTGTTCTTTAAGGTGCGTATGTGTGCGCTGGCACGCTCGGAAGCGTGACTCTTCACGTCTCTCTGCATTCGCTTTACGCATTCGGCCATCTCATCCATCTTCCCGGTCTTCTAATACAACTTGCCGCGGCCAGTCTGGTATCCAGCATATACAACAAAATGTGCAGAATGTGGCGATACTCGCGTACCGCCTTCATCTGCACACAGTTCCCAAATAACATGAAGAGCCGGGAGATCCGCTCCGCAATAGATTTACGCGCTCCACTTCAAGAAGCCAAATAGAGCAAAGCCGCCCAACAGCGCAAGCATACCAACCAGACCAATCAAGGGAAGATAACTGGCAGTCGCAGGCAGAGAAGCAACCAGTTCGGGCGCTGGCGTTACAGCGGGCGCCTGGGCTGCTGCAACCCCTGCGGCAGGAGGCGCTTCCACAACAGTGGCTGTTTCGACAGTATCTCCGTTCGGTGCGACCGCTTCGATCTGCGCTGTTTTCAGGGATTCGGCGGTCGATGATGCCAGTACGACTGGCGTCGAAAGCACGGTCTCATTGGTGTCCTTTGCGATCTGAATCGCTCTGGACCTTTCATAGACAAATTCGTCGCCCCATTCACGGCCTGGGTAGAACCAGGCCTTTAAAGCCTCAGGCTCTCCGGCGGGCCGTTCCCGAAAAGAAATGACCGTTTTGTCGGTAGCCTTCAGCCGGAAATTGGGGATGGCAAGAATGGTGGTCAACACCTGGGATTCGTCCTGGTTGAAGATCTGGACAATGTGACGGTCCGAAGATGAATCCAGGAGTTTGACAACATAAGTGCCGGCTGGCAGAAGATGCTGACCTACGCCTGGAACTTCGACGGAGGCGCTGAAAGTAACAATGGTTTTCTGGTTCCACTCATCCGCCTGGGCTTTCGGGGCGGCGAGAACGCAGAGCACTGTAAAGCACAGTCCTGTTCCTAATCCTTGGAGCAGTTTCATTTGTGTCCTTTATTCTCTCCGACTCACTCGCACGGCGGTTTTGCGCAACCTCTTTATGTTGTCGGAATCAATAGAGATCGCACGCCGGAAAATCCGGCAGGCTGGGCCCGTGGCGTGTCATTCAACACAAGTGTTACTTATTAATGTTCAAGCGTCTGGTTCATATTGACCGCCCCTTAAGGCGAAATACCTGCGTTGCACTTGAATGCGGGGCGTTTTGTCATCCGCCACAGGGCGCGCCAGAGATATTCAGCATGAATATTAACGCCATCAACAAGACCGGAAGATCGTCAAAGGCGCCTGCGAGCTATAGTTAAAATAGGTTTCTATCATCGAGAGCAAGCTGCGGTCGATTGGCGTATCATCAGCTCCGGCAAGATCGAGATGTGGCGTGGCTGCAAACTGGCGTCTTCGATGCTGGCTAATAGCTCCGAGGCGGCCAGAATCCCCATCCGTATTAACGGCTGGCGAACAGTTGTCAGAGCCGGTAGAACAATAGTCGCCGCCTGAATATCGTCGAACCCTACCACCGAAATCTCTTCCGGAATCCGCTTCCCGGCGTCGCGAAATGCGTTGATTGCGCCGATGGCTGACATGTCGTTGAATGCCAGCAAAGCTGTGAATTTCTGCGAAGCGTTCAGCAGCCGCTTCCCGGCGACATACCCCTCGCGTATGGGGTCCAGCCCATCATCTATACGCTTCAGTTGAACTACGTCTTCTTTGTGGATGCGCAAGCGCAACCCTCGAGCGGCTTCCACGCAAGAGGCCCAGCGCGACTCGGCATCGCTCGATTGTGTGTGTCCTTTCAGGAATGCGATCCTGCGATGCCCCAGGGCATGCAGATGCTCTAGCGCCAGCCGAATGCCATGGGCATTATCGAGCGTAATGTGCGTTAGCGGGAAATCGTACTCCAGGCTACCGATGGAAACCAGCGGAAGATTCGGCGCAGTGACGGCTGGTGTATTGATCAGGATCACGCCCTCGGCGCCGCGCTCTGCAAAGACCTCCAGCCGTTGCCGGATAAGATCCCGGTTCCAGTGATGACTGGAAACAAAATAGAGATAATCGCGTTCCAGCAGCAGGCGTTCAATGCCATTGAGAATCGCCGCGTCGTAGCCCTCTCCCAGATCGGGGGAGAGAATGCCCACCATATGGCTTCGCTTATTGTTGAGCATCCGAGCGAAATAGTTGGCCTTGTAGTGCAGTTCCGTAGCGGCCTTCAGCACGCGGTCGCGGGTTTCCTGCGTGAGCCCCTGGGCCACGGGAGAGTTGTTGAGCACCAGGGAGACAGTCGAGCGCGATAGCCCGAGGTAGGCGGCCAAGTCTCTCAAACTAAGAGGATTAGCGGGAGTTCCAACGGGTGGCTTTGGGCCACCAACTCGCTGTTTGGATGTGCGCACAAGAAAATAGTATCAAAACCACTTGACATGCGTGCGAGAAAAACACCAGAGTTGCTACGAAATTAAAACCGGTTTAATAAACCGGTTGTAAAACCGATTGAATTTAACTGAGCGCGTACACCGACTCGACAAGAGGGCCGAGCGGAAATGGACGCGCACAGCCGCCGCGCGTCTTGCGCGGCCTTATGGAGGAGTTTCAATGACGCCAAAGAGGATCTTGGCTCTATTCGTATTCATTGCGCTGGCCATGGCGGTGCCCATGTTTGCGCAATCGGATCGCGCCACCATCGTGGGCACGGTGAAAGACTCGTCGTCGGCAGTGATGCCGGGCGTGCAGGTCCGCGTGACCAACGTGGCCACCAACGCAGTTGAGACTGCAAGCACTGACAGCACCGGTTTTTACCGGGTTGTCAACCTCGCCATCGGCGACTATGTTGTCAGCTTTTCCAAAAACGGATTCAAAACCTTGGAGCGCAAGGGCCTGACGCTGTTGATCAGCCAGGTGGCGGAAGTTGACGCCACGTTGCAAGTGGGCGGGATGTCGGAGAGCGTAGAAGTGACCAGCGCGCCGCCGATCCTGCAGACTGAAGATTCCACACTTTCCGCCAACCTGAACAACGAAGCAGTGAGCGAGCTTCCCTTGAACGTGCAGGGCAGCCGCAATCTTTCCAACTTCATGTTTGCATACTTGCCGGGCGTAGAAGGCACTGACTACAGCTCGCACATCAACGGCGGCATGGCGCTCTCCAAGGAAGTGCTGATCGACGGCACCTCGGCGGTATCGCAGTTGGGCGGCTACATCAGCGAGTCGCAGCCCCCCATGGAAGCCGTGCAGGAGTTCGAGGCGGATACATCGGGCATTAGCGCAGACGCAGGCCGCTCGGGTGGCGGCGTCTTCAAATATGAGTTGAAGTCCGGCGCCAACAAGATTCACGGAAGCGCGTTCGGCTTCATGCACTCGGCTAACCTTGATGCTGAGAGTTCCTGGAACAGGCTGGCTGCTATCCTGCTTCCCGCCAACAAGAAAGCCGATCTGACTTTGAACGAAACACTCTCTGACTGGGGCGGCGGCTTTGGCGGCGCGATCGTAAAGGACAAGCTGTTCTACTTCGGCTCCTTCGAGCGTTATATGCAGTCGATGTGGAATCTGGGAGCGCCTAACCGCGTCGTGCCCACGGATGGCTCTATCGTCGGAGGTGTTACCACGGCCGACATGTTGGGTGTGACCGGGACCGGCTTTGCCGATCTGAGTCCGATGCTGACAACCAGCAATGTGGTTGGCACGGCTCAGCCCGTGACTAACGCGGGCGTGTGCAACACGGCCGTCGCCCCTGTGAATGTCTATCAGGGTTCAATCTATATGCCGGGAACGGGCTGCGTCTTTGCCAATAACCAGATTCCGACTAGCTTAATCAGCAAGACATCGGCCAAGATTGCTCAACTCTACCACCAGTATTACGCACCTGAGACAAGCCTTCCTGTGAACAATGCCGGTCCGGCCTACCAGCCCGATCCCTGGTTCCACAACACGCAGAGCGGTATCAAAATGGATTACAACCAGAGCGCGAAGCAGCATATTGCCGGGTCATTTTACTGGGATGACTATCCGCGCATCAATGCCGATCAGGGCGGAGCGTGGTCAGCAACTGCCAAGTATGGCGGTCCGATGGCCAACTCGTACTGGCATAACACCACAGCTCCGAGTGCGCGTCTGAGCGATGCAATCACTATCACGCCAAACCTGTTGAATACGGTCTACGCCACATTCAACCGCTTCCGCAATCCCAGCATCGCAACCTCCCAGGCGGGCAAATGGGACAGCGACCTGGGCCTGGCCAGCGGTGTGACGGACGCAGCGGGCAACTTCCCGCTGATCTACTTTGAATCAGGTGAGTACACTAATGGCGCCAACTACCAGAACGGCTGGAACTTCTCAAATGTGGGCAGCCAGTACAACGACTTCTATGCTGGCAACACATTCATATACAGCGATCAACTGGTCTGGAGCCACAAGCGCCACAACGTGAAGGCGGGCGTCGAATTCCGCGCCATGCAGTTTAACTACCACACCGATAACGGCACCTTCATGGGCGGCTATCCGATCATCTTCGATCCGTCGACGACAGCCGGCATTGGATGGCAGACGACCGGCAACGCCTTTGCCAGCTTCCTGCTGGGTGATGTCTACAATGCCGAGAGCAACAACCCTGACAACGAGTACGGACGCCGCAAGGCCTTCTCGGCTTATGTCAGCGACGATATCAAGGTGAATTCGCGGCTGACTGTGAACGTGAGTCTGCGTTGGGACTTCAACAATCCCTATAAGGAGAAGTACGGCCACTGGTCAAGCTTCGAACTCGACGACAAGAACCCCATCTCCGGATTGATGGGTACGTATGAATATCTGAAGAACGGCAGCCAGTCATTCGAGCGCCGCCAAGACTACTACAACTACGCTCCGCACATCGGCGTTGCGTACAAGTTGGACGAAAAAACCGTGGCGCGCGGCAACGGAGGTGTCTTCTTTTCGCCGCTGAATATGAACACCTGGGGCGGCGTTCCCTATCAACAGGCCGGCGACGTAGGCTTCCACAACATTACCCAGGAAGCCAACTTCAATTGGGATGGCGGCTACAACCCGACGCTGGTAACTCCAACCACTCCCGGAGCCCAGAGCCCGACTTACATTACCTCCGACGTAATCAGCATCGACCCCCGTTCGCTGACGCCGGGCAACACCTGGCAGTACAACTTTGGCGTGCAGCGCGAGTTGGACAAGGTGACCAAGGTTGACGTGAACTGGATTCAGAGCTGGAGCACGCACCTGCATAGCGGTTTCTTCCAGCACGATCAGCCGAAAATTGCCGACTACCAGAACTTTCTTGCAACGGGAGCCGTTCCGCAAAGCATGGCAACAATCTGCGCCACATGGGGTTCATGCGGAGATCAGTATCCTTTGGTCGCGCTTGTGCCTTACCCGCAGGTCTATGCAGGCTATACCGGACCGCTGCTCTCGGTTGGAACGCCGCTGGGCAACTCTGACTACAAGAGCCTGCAGGTCAGCGTCGTGCGCCGCGCGGCAAAGGGACTCTCTTTGCAGGCCAGCTATAACTGGTCGCGGACCCACGGCGACGTCGATTCGGATTTCGAGGAGCCATGGTGGACCGGCCCACTGCAAAACACTTATGACCTGAAGACTGAAGCCAAGGATATCGCCGACTTCGACGTCACGCACATCGTCAAGGGCTATGTGATCTATGACCTGCCCTTTGGCCGCGGCAAGATGTTGATGTCCGATGTGAGCACGCTGGTGGATGAAGTCGTAGGAGGCTGGACGCTGGACGGCGACTTCCACTACAGCACGGGAACACCAATCTCGGTGCATTCCACCAACAACTATCCAGGCTTCAACTCGATCTACGTCGATCTGGTTCCTGGCTGCAAGCTGACGAATGGTAGCCGGAAGCTCGGCCAGATTTGGCTAAATAGGGCCTGCTTTGCAAATCCTGCTGCTGGTCAACTGGGTACGGCGGGGAACTATCAGGAGCAGGTGCGCAATCCAGGCACTGCGACCGAGGATCTCGCTCTGCACAAGACTCTTTCCGTGGGAGCAGACAAACGTTACAACCTAACCTTGCGTATTGAATTCTTCAACGTCTTCAACCGCGATGCCCTGGCCGGACCCGACACCGGTTTGAACGACACCAACCTAAAGGGCGAGAACATATTTGGCTTGGTTTCGAATTACGGCGGCGTAGGCGGACGTCAAGGCCAGTTTGGCGCGCGCTTCACCTTCTAACTCAACCCATCAACATATCCAGGCAGCCGCACTCCGGCTGCCTGGAGTTTTAACAAATATTGCTGCATCCAGTTCTTTGTTCGCTGCATACCCATGCCGGGAACGGAATAAGATGAATCAAGCCCAAGGAGAGATTGCTTGTATGGCAGAGTCGATGAAGTCCGCTTTCCGGTTTGCGCTGTGTGTAAGTGTTATTTTGCTCGCTGGCTGCGGCGGAGGCGGCGGAGGCGGCACGACCCCTGTAAACCCCGTGCAGGCAGCAGCGCCCACTATCTCCGCTGTTACGACGGCAAACACAAAGAACGGTGCGCAGATGGTCACTCTGGCGACGACAACCTCCGGCGCTACGATTTACTACACCATCGACGGCACCACGCCTACGACTTCATCGATTGTGTACGAGGCGCCTTTTTTGGTTGCTTCGAATCTGACGGTTAATGCGATCGCTGTAGCCTCGGGAGACACGAACAGCAGCGTTGCCACAAAGGCGTTCGCGCCTAACATCGCCTCCGACACTCTGGTGTGGAGCGACGAATTTGCCAATACGACCAGCTCGAACTCCGCGCCGAATGCTTCAGTGTGGACCTACGATACAGGGACAGACTGCTGCGGGAATAACGAGCTGGAAACCTACTGCGCCTGGGGTTCAACGGCCGGTTCATGCAGCACCACGTCTCCGAATGCTTTTATAGCGCCGACCGGCGGCCTCAACATCGTGGCCGAGAATCCCTCGGGCACCGTCTACACATCGGCGCGCCTGAAGACCGAGGGGCTGTTCAGCTTCCAGTACGGACGCATTGAGGCAAATATCCTGTTGCCTGAGTCCCAGGGAATGTGGCCCGCCTTCTGGCTGCTAGGTAACAACATCGTTACGGAGAACTGGCCAGCTTGCGGTGAAGCCGACATCATGGAGCACATCGACGGCAGCAACCCGCCGATCAATGGCGCCGGCCCAGGCTACGACTGGACCCAGTCATCGATCCATGGGACCAATCTGAGCGGTGGCGTGCCGTACACGGTCACAGGGTTTTCCGCCGCCACTTGGCACAAATACGGCATGATCTGGTCGAAGGGGAAAGTTGAGTATTACGTGGACGATCCGAGCATCGTCTACGAGACCTTCACGCCTGGCACCGGGACCTGGCCCTTCGATCAAGGCCCGCAGTTCGTGATCCTGAACCTCGCGGTAGGCGGAACCTGGCCCGGCAATCCGAACTCCAACACTGTCTTCCCGTCAACCATGCAGGTGAACTACGTGCGGGTATACGCGAATTAGGAAGTAAGTTTATTGCGCCCGGTGCCTCAGTACGCGCCGGAGGGATGAGGCCCGCGTGGAAACTACGAAAATAGCGGTTCCGTTAGCAGATCGTATCTCACTCAAGGAGAAGATTGGATACTCCCTGGGAGATGCGGCCTCCAATCTTTATTGGAAGACCTTCGAGTGGTTTCTGCTCTTCTTTTACACCGACATATTTGGCATCTCAGCCGCTGCCGTCGGCACCATGCTGCTGGTCACCCGCGTTGCCGACGCGGTTGCAGATCCGGTGATGGGTTCGATCACCGACCGTACCAGGACACGCTGGGGACATTTCCGGCCATTTCTGCTGTGGGGCGCCGTACCGTTTGCCGCGGCTGGCGTGTTGACTTTCACCACGCCGCATCTTGGCAGCGGGGCCAAGCTGGTGTATGCCTACATCACCTACAGCTCTCTGATGTTCATTTACACTGCGGTGAACATTCCTTACTCGGCGTTGATGGGCGTGATTACACCGAACTCGCAGGAGCGCACCTCCATCTCCTCGATTCGCTTCATTGGCGCTTTTACAGCTGGCATCTTTGTCCAGTACTTCACCCTTCCGCTGGTCAAGTTTCTCGGGCAGGGCAGCGAGACCCGCGGCTGGCAAATGACCATGGTGCTCTACGGCGCTCTCGCTATTCTCCTGCTGGTCGTTTGCTTTGCGACCACTCGCGAGCGCGTTGTTCCTCCCCCGAAGCAAAGCACGAGCCTCGCGCTCGATCTCCGCGGGCTGTTTGGAAGCAAGCCGTGGATCGTACTGGTCGGCGTACTGCTGCTTACTCTGGCAGCGTTCGCTGTGAAAGGTTCGGTCTCGGCATACTATTTCAAGTACTTCCTGAAGCGTGAAGATCTTTTGAAGTGGTTTCTGCTGGCCAACGGCCTGGCGTTTATTTCGGCCGTATCTATTGCGTCGCCTCTGGCGAGGTGGATTGGCAAGAAGAGTCTCTTCATGGTGGCGCTCGGGCTGGGCGGCCTTGTGGTGGGTTTCTTCTGGTTTGCAAAACCAACAGATATCCCGTTGATCTTTGCGCTGCAGATCGTTTCCAGTTTCATCATCGCATTCAACTCTCCGCTGGTTTGGGCCATGTTCGCGGACACGGCCGACCACGCCGAATGGCGTACAGGGCGGCGAAATACTGGACTGGTATTTGCTTCGGCAATCTTTGCAACCAAGATCGGATTTGCTGTCGGCGCATGGATGCTTGGCCTGATTCTCACTTATTACGGGTATGTGGCGAACGTGGAACAAACCGCCCGCTCGCTCCACGGCATCATTCTTTCCATGAGCTGGATTCCTTGCGTGCTGCTGGTGCTGGCCGCCGCCGCAATGGCGGCTTATCCGCTGAATGACGCCATGATGGTGAAGATTGAGGCGGATCTGAAGGAACGCCGGGGAGAGATCGAGCAATGAGAAATGCCTTCTTAAAGATAACCTTAGCTTGCGTATTCGCGTTTGGACTGCCGGCTTTGATGTTGGGAGCTGATGCCGCTCCGCGAAAAATCGATCTTACCGTCCAGAAATGGAACGGCAACGCTATCGACTACTCCGGCTACCGCGCCGGCCAAAGCCCGCAACTGAATCGCTTTCCAACCCAGGCGCAGATCCTCGAGGATCTTACGATCCTGAAAAAGAACTGGAAGCTGATTCGTCTTTATGGCGGGGACCAGCACTCGCAGGACGTGCTGGAGGTGATCCAGCGAAACAAGATGGGAATCAAGGTGCTGCTCGGCATCTGGCTCGATGGCAGACCCGGCTACGAAAGCAAGAACGCAGAGCAGATTGCCACTGGAATCCGCCTGGCAGACCAATACAAGAAGATCGTTCTGGCGGTGAGCGTCGGCAACGAGATTCTGGTTTCGTGGTCCGATCACCAACTGACGGAGGAGAAAGCGACCGAGTACCTAGCGAAGGTTAAAGAGGCAGTGAGATGCCCAGTCACGGTCGCTGACGATTTCATTTACTGGCGGCAACAAACGAAGCTCGCGGAACACGTGGATTTCATTACCATGCACGCATATCCCATTTGGGGTCGCGAGGACATCGACACGGCTTTGGCTTCGACGATCAAGGACTATGAGAGCGTGCGCAAAGCTCATCCGGGGAAGACGATCGTGCTCGGCGAGGCCGGCTGGGCCAGTTTCACTGCCGGTGACCAGCACGTCCCGCGAGCTGGCGACGAAAAGAAGCAAAAGCGATACTACGAGGAACTTACCGCATGGGCCAAGGCCAACAACGTTACAACTTTTTACTTCGAGGCGTTTGACGAGCCTTGGAAGGGAAGTGGGACTGAGGGTCACTGGGGGCTGTTTTCCGCGGATCGCAAAGCCAAGCTGGCCACGCAAGGGCTATATCCGGAGCTGATGCCGGCCGGACCAACATCACCGAGCTACGATTCGCCGCCGACTGTCAATCAAAACCGCTAACCAAAGCTCGTAAAGAGGAGAGTACTTTTACCGATGCTAAATACTTGCCGAGTTAGAAGCAAGTAAGTCGCAGGTTCAACGAAATACGAGATTCAATCCCGGCAATTTGTCTGAGGGAGAAGGATCCAAATCAGAGGCTATGGAATGAGTACAACGGTTGTAGGAGAAACGCCCCTCCATCATGGCGTACGAAAGATTGAGGGAGGCCAAATCGAGATCGGCGGCGAGCGTTTCTACCGCATCGTCAACTACGACGCAATGGCGCCGTTTCTGATGAGCATCGTCGGTGACTCGGACCATTGGATGTTCGTCTCCTCGACGGGCGCACTGACGGCCGGCCGCAGGGACCCTGACCGTGCTCTGTTTCCCTATACCACCGACGACCGCCTTCATGACAGCCAGGATCAGACCGGCGGCAAGACGATCCTTCTTGTATCGTGCACCGGACGCACCTCGCTGTGGGAACCCTTTTCGAAGCGCTGCGAAGGCCTGTATCGTGTTACCCGAAGCTTGTCGAAGAGCGTCTACGGCAACAAGCTCATCTTTGAGGAGGTTAACCACGACCTTGGCTTGTCCTTTTCCTATGGTTGGATGTCGAGTGACAAGTTTGGCTTTGTGCGGCGCGCGGCTTTGGTCAACCTGGGTGAGAAGCCGGTTGAAATCGATCTGCTCGATGGTATTCAGAACCTCATTCCTGCCGGGCTGACGCATCGTTTCCAGCTTGAATACAGCAACCTCGCGGACGGCTACAAGGAAAATGAACTGGATTGCAAGACAGGCCTGGGCCTTTTTAAGCTAAGTTCTGTTCCAGCTGACCGGCCTGAGCCTAATGAGGCGTTGCGCGTGACCACGGTTTGGTCGGAGGGGCTTGAATCTGCCCGCCGGCTGCTCTGCTCGGTTCAGCTTGATCGATTCCGGCGGGGCGAGCCGGTGACCGAGGAACCCCTGATTCGTGGCCGCCGCGGCGCCTATTTCATCAACACCCGACTAACACTGCTTGCGGGCGGCCACAAAGAGTGGAGCCTGGTCGCGGAGGTCGAGCAGGATGCGGCGAGCGTCGCTGCGCTTGTCGATCTCCTCAAGTCCGGCAGAAACCTGCACGCGCAGCTTGACGACGACATCACGCGAGGCACCACGAACCTGGTTAGCATTGTGGCTGCGGCTGACGGCCTGCAATGCACCTGCGATGACCTCAGTTCGGATCGCCACTTCTCCAACGCCTTGTTCAACATCATGCGTGGCGGAATTCCCGAGCGCGGGTACCAGATTTCCCGATCCGACTTCAAGGCGTTCATCGGCAAGGCCAACCATGCAGTAGCTCAGCGGAGAGCCGCCTTCCTTGACGCGCTGCCGGAAACCCTTGCGCATAGCCGCCTTCTTGCTTTGGCGCGCGAGCAAGAGGACCCGGACCTGGACAGGCTGGCGCACGAGTACCTGCCGCTCACCTTCAGCCGCCGTCACGGCGATCCAAGCCGCCCCTGGAATAAATTTGCCATCAAGATCAAAAACGAGCAAGGCGAGAGGATACTGAACTACCAGGGCAACTGGCGCGACATCTTCCAGAACTGGGAGGCGCTCGCGCTCTCCTTCCCTGGCTACATCGAGAGCATGATCTTCAAGTTTGTCGACTCTTCTACCGCGGATGGGCATAACCCGTACCGCATCATGCGAGGCGGCTACGAATGGGAGTTGCTCGACCCGCACGACGCATGGTCGTACATCGGCTATTGGGGCGATCATCAGGCGGCCTACCTCTTGAAGCTGCTGGAGCTTTCTGCGCGCTACCACCCCGGCACTCTTGCCGGCCTGCTCACGCGCCGCGTCTTCACGTACGCAAATATTCCCTACCGGATCAGGCCCTATAGCGCGCTTCTCGAAGATCCGCGCAACACCATCGACTTCGACGCCGCTCTCGATCGTCAGATTCAGCAGAGAGTGACCGTGATGGGCGCGGACGGCAAGGCTCTGTTGGGCGCGGACGGCGCGCCTTACCGCGCGAACCTGACCGAAAAGCTTTTGGTCCTGGTGCTGGCCAGGCTCTTCAACTTCATTCCCGATGCCGGTCTGTGGATGAATACACAGCGGCCAGAGTGGAACGACGCAAACAATGCGCTGGTCGGCCCCGGCGTCTCGATGGTGACTCTCTGCTATCTTCGCCGATTCCTGGCGCTTTGCCGCTCTATCTTTGCCACCGCCGATACGCCCGCGATTGAGGTCTCTTCGGAAGTCGCCGAGGCTTTTCGTCGCGTGGCCGAAGCGCTGGAACGCCATGCAAGCCCGCTCGGCGAACGGATATCAGAGCGGGACTGCAAGATGGTTCTCGATGCCTTGGGCAGCGCGGGAAGCGACTATCGCGCCAAGGTCTATGCGCGCGGGTTTTCAGGCAGCCAGACCTCGGTTGGCGTTGCGGAGCTGCGCGTCTTTTTCGACATTGCGATTAGTTACATGGACCACTCCATTCGCGCTAACCGGCGCACGGATGGCTTGTATCATTCCTACAACTTGATGAAGGTTGACGGCGACAGAATCGTGATCCGCCGCCTCTACGAGATGCTCGAGGGTCAGGTGGCAGCGCTCAGCTCTGGGGCTCTCACTGCGCGGGAATCGGTTGCACTGCTCGACGCGCTTCGCAGAAGCAGCCTTTATCGTGATGACCAGAACAGTTACGTCCTCTATCCAGACCGCAAATTGCCGAGCTTTTTTGAAAAGAACAATATTCCGGCCGCGGCAGTCGCACAATCAAAGACGCTGGCGGAGATGATTAAACGCGGCGACCGTCGCATCGTGGTTCAGGATCTGAACGGCGTGGCTCACTTCAATGCGGCGTTCCGGAACGCGGTGCTGCTAAAGAAGGCGCTCCAGGCGCTCAGCCTGCCGGACGAGGAAGATGCACGCATTCTCGCGTTGTATGAGGAGGTCTTCGATCACCAGTCCTTTACTGGCCGCTCGGGCGCGTTCTACAAGTATGAGGGGCTTGGTTGCATTTACTGGCACATGGTTTCCAAGCTCCTTCTGGCTGTTCAGGAAGTGTTGGAAAGGGCCATTGTGGCGAACGAGGACACTACTCATGTTCAGCCTCTCCTGAGCCACTACTATGAAATCCGCGAAGGCATTGGCGTTCACAAGTCACCGGAGCTTTACGGTGCAATCCCCATCGATCCGTATTCCCACACGCCGGGATTCGCGGGAGCGCAGCAGCCCGGCATGACTGGCCAGGTGAAGGAAGATCTCATTTCGCGGCTCGGCGAGATGGGCGTCGTCGTTGAAGATGGACGGATCTGTTTCCAGCGTCTCCTGGTAAAGCGCAACGAGTTTCTGGCGGACGCGCGATCGTTCCAGTTCTACGACCTCGACGGCCAGCAGCGCAGCCTCGATCTTGATTCCGGCACGCTGGCGTTTACTGCCTGCCAGGTGCCCGTGATAGAGCATCAGTCTGGTCCACAGAGAATCAAAATCACCCGCGCCGACGGCTCCATAAATTCAATTCAAGCTCTTGCCCTCGACGCAGAAACCAGCGCTGCTGTGTTTGAGCGCACCGGAGCAGTCCGCCGTCTGGATGTATTTTTTGACTTCGAAGGCGGCGACTGATCGACACGGTTTTGGAAGTTAGGTGCGTCCATATGCTGTCACGGCAGGGATCGTTCAAGTCTAGGAGGCCACGCACCCGCTAGTGAGGCCGTCCGGGCAGGATGAAATGGTCCGAGCAGCGCGGCTCGTAATTGTCGCCGGCCATGATAATGGGGCTGTCGTAGGAGGCGGGTTTTCCGTCGATCAGTCGCTGCGGGTATAGCGCCTTGGCACCGCAACTGCAATATGCCACTAACTCAGTCACACTCCCTGAATAAGTACGCACCAGCCAGGAGAGATTCATCATTTCGCCGAAGGGCATTCCGCGAAAATCGAGTTCGAGGCCGGAGACCATCACATCATAGCCCGATTCAATCAGCCGCCGTGTGAAGTGGAAGAGATCCTGGACAAACTGGCCTTCGTCGATAGCCACACATTCGATGCGTTTACCGATTTTCTGTTCTGTGGCCGCCAGGACCGGCAGAACCGCCCATGGGTCCGCGGAACGGAATTCAACGGCTTCCATCTTTCCGCAGCCGTTCTGGTTGCGGCTTTCTACCAAGCCAACCGCGGCTTTGGTGTCTTCGCTCGGTTTCAGAAGCAGGACATACTGCTTGGCGTACTGGCGGCGCGTCTCGATTCTGCGCAGGAGTTCAGCGGTCTTGTTGCTGCGCATTGGCCCAACGATCAACTCCAATTTGCCCGGCATGACTTTCTCCAGGATCTCAGAAATTCATGATAGCTTAAAGCGTCTCATGGCTGCTCTGCATTACAATGCATTGGCGGGGCCGGACGCAACCGGACTCGCCTGCAACCGGCTCCAATAGACAAAAAGTCAGAACTCCATCCGCGACCGAAGCAGACGCAGGCGGTCTCGCGCGACCGGCAACTGCGTGCGCCGGGTATCTTTCAAGGAGACAATTGCCTTACCCGCAAACGAAACATTTACCTCGTCGATCCAGTCCAGATTCAGGAGCACGGAGCGGTGGATGCGCAGGAATCGGGCCGGGTCGAGTCTGGTCTCGAGATCGGCGATGGTCTGATCGACGCAGTGTTCGCGGCCGTTGACGGCGGCATAGGTGAGCTTATCGCGCGCCACAAAGTGCGTCACGGTGTCGAGGTCGAGGAAGGAGATGCGTTCGCCCACGCGGGAGGCGATTCGGCGCGGGTAATCACTTCGCTGTCCGAGCAGTGATGTGGACAATTCCTTCAACACGGCCGGTAGATCGGGATTCCGCTGCCAGTCTGGTTTGATGACAGGCCTGAGGCGTCCGAGCTTCCCGATAGCGCGCTCCAACTGCCCCGTTTCAATCGGCTTAAGCAGGTAGTCGATGGAGTTCACCTCGAAGGCTCGCAGCGCGTATTGATCATAGGCAGTGGTGAAGATGATAAAGGGCTGAACGGCGAGTTGCGAGAGCAACTCGAAGCCGTTCATTCCGGGCATCTGAATATCGAGAAATAGTACATCAATATTTGCCGGTCCATTCAGAAACTCGAGCGCCCGCGCGGGATCAGTGGCGCTGCCCGCGATGCGAAGAGAGGCGCAGTTCGCCAGCATCCGCTGAAGGCGTTCGATGGCCAGCGGTTCGTCATCCACGAGATAGGCGCTAAGAGATGCGGTTTCCATGAGGTCTCACAGTTCAGCGGGAAACGAAATACAAACAATAGTCTTCTCGTTTTCACGAATTACGTCGAGCCGGCCCGCGCTGCCAAACAAAAGGTCGAGACGCGCAGCAAGATTGCCAAGCCCGTGCTCGTGCGCGACGGTGCCGAGCGAAAAACCGGGCCCATCGTCGATGACTTCGAGACGGATGCGGCCTGACTCCATCGCTCCAGTGACCTGGATTGACGCTCCTTTCGTACGCTGTGCGACCACATGCTTGACGGAGTTTTCAACAAGAGTCTGCAGTGCGAGCGGAGGAACTTTCGCAGAATCGAGAGAGGCGGGCGCGATAATTTCATAACGCAGGCGGGGGCCGAAGCGAGTGGACTCGATCTCGAGATAGTCGCGCACGATCTTAAGTTCCTGCGCCAGAGGAACGAGGCCGCTGTGTTGCGCATTGATTGAAAAACGAAGCAACGAGGCTAGCTTACCAACCGTATCTTCGGCTCGCCGAGGGGCCATGGGAATCAGCGCTGCGATGGAGTTCAGCGTGTTGAAGAGAAAATGGGGATGGATGCGCGATTCGAGCGAAGAGAGCCGCGCCTCGGCGAGCAACTTGTAGGCGCGCTCCTGCTCCATCTGGCGTGTCCGCGCTTCCAGTGTGGCTGCCTGCAGTTTGTAGCGCAAGGTCTCGTAGGTTGACACGCTCATTCCAATTGCAAGCGAGATCACGATGCTGAAGGGAAGGATAGCCCAGTACGCGTTCCAATACCCGCCACGGCCTTCAACTCCGGCGATCCATAGGACAAAAACTGCGGCAAGAGTGCCTACGGAGGCTGTAGCGACCAGGCACAGTGCCTCGATGAGAACGATCGCGCGGGGAAACCTGGCCGCATAGCGAATCGAAACCTGAGTCAGTAGCACCATCGAAGGCAGCGCAATGCAAACGGAGTAAACAAATATTGCAACCAGGCGCTGCCCGGTCTCCGATAGCTTGACGAAACCCTGTGAGAAAAACATCAGGAAGATGAGCAGCGTCGCGCCGAGAACAATCCAGAGCGCTCTTGCGAAAAATGAACCATAAGTGGTCCGGACTTGCGAAGCCTCAGTGAGACTGGGCGCGTGCTCATGTGTCTCGGATTTCATAACTGAAAGCGGACTCCGACCGATGTAGCTGCGGAATACGGCGCCGCACCGTATGCCGATGTCTTGCTCCCTCGCGGGATATCCATGTGAACATAAGAAGAGAAGTGATTGCCGAACCAGCGGCTGGCGTCGAAGACGGGCGTGTAGCTGCGGTCATCGAGGTTCGCGACCACGGAGGCAGAAAGACTCCATTGCTTCCAGCCTGGACGGTCTCGCAGTCGTGATTTGCTGATAGTCAGGAAGGCGTAATGCTGACGGCCTGCAAGTGGCGAGACTCCCATGTAGCTATAGTACGGGATGTTGGGAGGAGTGTAGAACTCGCCGATGAAGGTAATACCGGAGATAGTGTATTTGGCGCCCAGCAGCACAGCGGCCTGCTCGCGCCACACAGCTTCGCCATGCACTTCCCACGCCTGCCCCAGTACGCGAGTAAATGTTAGGGCGCCGAAAGCATCGCCTTCGCGGTCGTTGCCGGCGATGAGAGCTGTGTCGAATCCGCGCACCAGAACGTTATACCGGAAGGCGGTAGTGTCGTGCAGGTTGGCCGCTGCGGGAGCAAGCACTGCAGTGGACCAGGCAAGCGAGAATGCGTGCGGTCCATGCACCCAGTCGGCCTTGATCATGTCGCGACCTTCATTCAAGTTCAGGCGGTCGGTGGGGTTGGTGGGGATGCGCGGCGGATCGAGCACGCCGGCCGCACTAAAAGCGTACCCCGTGCCCCAGCGCACCATCTTGCGGCCCAGTGTAAAGTCAAAGTCTCCAGCGGAAAGAACAGCATACGTCTCCTTTATGCGCAGTTGTGTGTAGCTATCGGAATAAGTGCCCGCAAGACCGATCATGCTGGAAGAAAAGGTGAGATGGCTCTGGGAACGAATGCTGAAAGATGGCTCAACCAGCACCTGATTCAATACCTCGGGCACGTGGTCGTTTCGATTGCCATAGAGGGTCGCGTCGTCGATGACCGAGACCGAGTAGCGCGCATCGACGCGGCTCTTTTCGGGAGACGGAGTGTCCTGAGCGCGGGCGCTGACCCATACGCTCAGGATGAGGAGAATCTGAATGAGAGAGTTGCGATTCATCGCTAAAACATGTCCGATCGGCCTTGATTGAAGAGTTTGTCGGGCAGTGAGCGCGGCGCGGCGCCGGAGTATTCAAGGACGCTGCGCGAGTTATGCCGGATCTCGTCGTAGAGCGTAAGCTTGCGCAGCAGTTCTTTACCGCTTGAAGGCGCATATTCGTCGAAGGTGGCAGACTTGATGTGCTTGCCTGAGGTCAGGTAGAACTCGGCCCGCACCGGGCGCGCATCCTGCACACGCAGCCAGTAGAGAATGCGGTGATAAGTTGCGCCCTTGCGTTTGGCAGTGAGATCGAGGACATAACACTCAACGTTCCCCACCTTCTCAGTGCGCAGATAGACGGGCGAGTAATCGGCGGCGTAGTTAGTGCGAGCCACGTCGCCGTTAGAGGCGTCGCCGGTGAGGCGTTCAAGCGGCGTGATGCGCACGGGGCGGCTGGTGTCGGGCAGATAGACCCACATATCGTCGCCAAGCATGAGCAGGTGTTCCCCTTTTTCACGCGAACTCATGAAATCGACGTAAGTCTTGTCAGTGCCCTTCTGCGAGACTTCGTAGAGATGCTCCTCGTCCGGTCTGCCCGATTCGAAATCGGTGATCCTGACGCGGACCACATACGCCGGCCAGCCGTTGCGGAACGTGTCGGAGCGCTTGAGCAGGGCTTCCCCGTCGGGCGTTGCAGGCGCGGCGTGGCTGACAAGCACGCATGTGAAAAGGAAACCGACAACAAAAATCAGCAGAAAGACTCGCAGTACGCAGTTGATTCTAGACATGAGCTAATGCCTCCGCGATTTGCAGCCGCGATGCGCGGACTGCGGGCAAGATGGATGCGAATGCCAGCGAGACGATAACCAGGAGCGAAGAGCCGATCATGAGGCTGGGCACGTGCTCGACAAGGAACGGAATGTTAACGGTATAGCCGGGCGGCGGTGGCATATGCAATCCGGATATGTTGATGAGCGCGCCCAACAGATTCCCCACGATGACACCGGCGACTGCGCCCAGAACTCCAATAATCACGGCCTCCGTCATGAAGAGTGCCACGATCCAGAAGCGGGGCGTTCCCATGGCAAGCATCGCGCCGATCTCGCGGGTGCGCTCGAACATGGTCATCAGCAAAGTGTTGACGCTGGACATGAGGACCATGAAAAAGACGATCAGGCCCATGAAGAGAAAAATGCCATTGAAGAGCGTGCGCACCTGCTTGTAATAGGTGGCAAGATCGATCCACTTCTTGAGTTTCATCTGCTGCGAGAGTCCGGTGAGGCGCGGGATGAGCGTGTCATAAACGGCATCGGTGTTTGCCGTCGAGTCCAGCCCGACCACAAGGTTAGTGATGCGATCGCTCTGCAGCAGCCGCTGCGCGGAGTTAAGCGTGATGCGCAGATAGCGCGCATCCATCTCAGCTACGCCGCTTGTCACGATGCCGGCAATCTGGACATCGACGCCGTTTAGCGCGCCATCCGAGGTCACGGAAAGCAGGGTAAGACCATCGCCGACGCCAACGTTCATCGACTTGGCGAGACCGGCGCCGATGATAGCTTCAACCTCGCCTCCTGGCCGGCTGTCGAGATCACGGCCCGACGAAACATTCGAAGTGAACCCCAGGCTCTTCTCAGCGTCAGGATCAACGGCGCTTCCCATGAAGATGGAGGATTTTTGACCATTGGAAACCATGCCATAAAACTCGATGCGAGGGGCGACGCCACGAACGTGGGGGACGGCTTTCACGGTTGCCGCCACTTGCCGCCAGTTGTCGATTCCAGTGTCGAGCACATGCACCTCGTCACGCTGGAAATGTTCTGCGGTAAAGATCTGGATGTGACCGAGGCCGTTGCGGATGGTGCTCTCGCGCAGGCTGTCGATCATGTGCGCGAAGTATCCGCCTGCCAGAAGAAGACCTGCGACACCCCCGCTCACCATGAAGAGGGTCATCATCGTGCGGCGGCGGTTACGAAAGACGTTACGGAATGCGAGAAGAAGAAACTTACTCATTGCTACCTCCATCGGCGGCGCTGTCGGAAGCCACCCGACCGTCACACAGACGAACGATGCGCGGCGTATGTTCCAGCAGCCTCTGGTCGTGGGTAGAAAAGATGAAGGTGAGGCCCAGGCTGCGATTCAGATCGCGCATCAGATCGATTAACTGCGTGGCGTTGTGAGTGTCCAGGTTTGCGGTTGGCTCGTCGGCCAGCACCAGCGCGGGACGATGAACAATAGCGCGCGCCACCGCGACGCGTTGGCGCTCGCCGCCCGAGAGCAGATCGGGACGCTGTCCTGCGCGCGACAAGAGGCCGACGCTTTCAAGCGCTGCGGCAGCTCGCTTGCCGCGCTCACTGGCGCTGACGCCCTGCACCAGCAGTGGATATTCAACGTTCTCGCTTGCCGTGAAGACGGGAATCAGGTTGAACGCCTGGAAAACGAATCCGATCTTTTCGCGCCGCAGCGCCGTTAGCCGCGCCGGTTTCAGCGCTGACGTGTCCTGTCCATCCAGCACGATGCGCCCGGCGGTTGGCTTGTCGATGCAGCCCATCAGGTTTAGCAGCGTGGATTTTCCGCTGCCGCTGGGACCGACGATAGCCAAAAACTCTCCTGCCGAGACATGCAGACTGGCATCGTCTAGCGCGCTCACATAGCTGTGATCCAGAGGAAATCTCCGGCTCACCGCCTCCACTTTAACCAGGTAGTCCATGCTGTGCCCTTTCCAAAGCATTGCCGCTGAGTAGACAGTAATGCGGGATTGACTGGGGGAAACGCATCAATGGATAGGAGGTCCAGAAAGTGGACGAGAGGTTGGAATTTGTGGATCAGCGGTTTCCGTCCGCCGTTATAAGGTGGCCGTATCAGTCTCAGTAGTTGACATCGGAAACAGGAAAAAATTCATTCACGCAACAAACCGTCGCGCAAAACCATCCTTCAATACAGTCCCCGACGGAGTCAGCAGGCCTTGTCTTCAACCTCATGCGTTTTTCGCTCCATGATGGCTCGGGAATCCGAGCAAAGCGACTTCGCACGAAGGCGTATCCAATACGAAGTACAGTGTTACCACGGTTGTTGTTAGAATCAACCGGAGACGGGTAATTCACGGGTAGCTGGTGGAGTCTCGGAGACTCCTGACTGGGAGTGAAAGCGCATGGCCTCGTTAGCGGAGAAAAAAGCGAAACGTCCAAAAAAGCAATCCACCAAGGCCGAGCATGGAACCAGCGTCGGCGTCGCGTTTCAGCGGATTCGCGACTTGATCGTGCATGGCAGACTGGCGCCGGGCACTTGGATCGTTGAAGGCGATCTGTGCGAACACCTGAACATGAGCAGGACGCCGGTGCGGGGCGCGCTTTACCTGTTGCAGCGCGAGGGCTATGTCAACGATTGCCGCAATGGCAGCAAATCGCGCATGATCGTGGCGCCGCTGACCAAAGAGGACGCGTACGAGCTTTATCCGATCATCGGGCGGATCGAGGGGCTGGCGGGACGCCGCGCCGCCGCGCTGCCGCAGAGCGAGCGTGACGAACTGGCGGCCAAGCTGAGGCCGGTCAACGACAAGCTGGATCGGATAGCGCAGGAGAACGGCAGTCAAGGCCCAGACATCTTTGACCTTGACCACGAGTTTCATTGCCTGCTGGTGGCCGCCGGAGCGGGTCCGCGGCTGACCAAGCTGCATCGCGCGATCGAGCCGCAGACGGAGCGCTATTGGCGGCTCTATGCCAGTTCGATCATTGGAGAGTTGCACGTCTCGGTGACCGAACATGAGGAGGTCATCGCCGCGCTGGTGGATGGGAACGCGGACCGGCTGGAGCGGGCGCTCTTCGATAACTGGGTGAACGGCTGCGAACGCCTGGCCAAAGTGATCGACATCTTCGGTGAACGCGGCGGTTGGTAGCGGGCGGGCAGCGAGTAGGCAAACTGACTTGCTGAGTCAACTATTCCGTCAGCGGCTCGCTGCTTCGGACGCCATCGATCAGGCGCAGAATCTCCAGCGGATTTGCCGCTTGCAACTCGGCCGGCACGAGCGCATCGGGAAAACCCTGAAAGCAGACTGGACGGGCAAAGCGGAAGATGGCTTGGCTGCCGACCGATGTGAAACGGGAGTCGGAAGTGGCAGGGTATGGCCCGCCGTGAACCATGGCGTGGGAGACCTCGACGCCGGTCGGGAATCCGTTGAAGAGCAGGCGGCCGGCCTTTTGTTCGAGGAGTGCAATCAGCGCGGACTGAGCGGCAAGCTCATCGTTTGTACCCAGAATAGTGGCAGTCAAATGGCCCTCCAGCTCCATTGCAGCGCGGAGAAAATCGTCCGGTGTTTGGCAGCGGACGAGCAGCGTGTCAGGGCCAAAAATCTCTTCAGAAAGCTCCGGCTGGCGGAGAAACTCGTCGAGCGTCGTGGCAAAGAGCTGCGCGTTGGCGGGGCAGGCGGGCGCCTGGGCCAAATCCGACTCCGCCCGTGCGGCGAGCGTGGCCTGGACGGCGCGTTGGCCGGAGGCGCGGGCGTAATCGCGGGCGATGCCAGGGGTGAGAAGTGTGAAGGGCTTTGCCTGAGAGACGAGTTCGCACAGCTTTTGGAGGAAGGCGTTGGTTTCCGGCTGCTCGGGGAGGAAGACGATGCCGGGCTTGGTGCAGAACTGGCCCGCGCCGAGGGTGAAGGAGTTAAAGAGACCCTCGGCCAGTGCTTCGGCTCCGCCGCGCAAAGCGCCGGGCAGGATGAAGATGGGATTACCGCTGGACATTTCCGTAAAACAAGGAATGGGGCGCGGGCGTGCAGCGGCCATGTTCATCAGAGCACGGCCTGCGCCGAGCGAGCCTGTGAAGGTGACAGCCTGAATCAACGGATGGCGCACCAGCGCTGCGCCGGTCTCGATTCCAGAACCATAGAGCAGGGAATAGACGCCCTCAGGCAGACCTGCGGCGGCGACAGCTTGCTGGATCACAGTTGCTACGAGCTCGCTGGTTCCCGGATGAGCGGAGTGAGCTTTGACGATGACCGGGCAGCCGGCGGCCAATGCGGATGCCGTGTCTCCGCCAGCCGCGGAAAAGGCCAGCGGGAAGTTGCTGGCGCCGAAGACGGCAACCGGACCGAGGGGCCGCAGCATCGAGCGCAGGCTGGGCCGTGGCTGCGGCTTGCGCTCCGGCAACGCGCCATCAATCCGCGCTTCCACCCAGGAACCCTCCTCGACAACTGAAGCGAAGAGGCGAAGTTGGCCGGTGGTGCGGCTCACTTCGCCCAGCAGGCGCGGCATGGGCAGAGCGGTTTCCATGTGGGCGCGCTCGGCGAGTTGTTGCTGAAGGGCGTCGAGGCCGTCGGCGATGCGGCGCAGAAAGGCGCCCTTGGCTTTGCCGCTCGTCGCGGCGTAGGCAGGAAAGGCTTGTGCCGCAAGCTCAACGGCCTGATTCACTTCGGTGGACGAGACAGAAGAGTACGCAGGTTCGAGACGCTGTCCGGTGGCGGGGTTGAGGGCTTGAATCGGCGCGCCATCGAGCGCGCCCCGTTGGCTGCCAATGAAAGATTGTCCAGTGAGGGGCATGATGGAAACTCCGGGTGCGGGCTACAGGGTGAATGGTGTGCTGGCGACGGCGACAGACGGGCGATGGGCCTGGGCGAACTCAAAGGCGGCGCGTGTGGCGGCCAACTCGGCGCCAGCAAGTTCGAGCCGCGGAGAACGGACGCGGGCTGAGCCGATGCCGGCCTCCTGCTGCACTTGCTTGATGAGTTGGATGAACTTAGGCACGGTGTCCATGCGCAGCAACGGCAGGAACCAGCGATAAAGCTCGAAGGCTTCCTCGGTTTTGCCGGCGCTGGCCAGATTGAAGAGGTCCACGGATTCGCGGGGCAGCGCGTTGACCAGTCCCGCAATCCAACCCGTGGCGCCGGCTGCTATGCCCTCGACAATGGCGTCATCGACGCCTACGAGAAGGGCGAGCCGGTTGCCGATCAAGGCGCGAATTGCAGTGACGCGGCGAACGTCGGTCGAGGACTCCTTGACTCCAGTCAGGTTGGGAAATTCCAGAGCCAGTTCCTGAATCTGCTCCGGCAGGAAGTCCGTGCCGTAGGCCACGGGGTTGTTATAGAGCAGTCCGGGCAGCGAGGTCGCTTCGAGAATCGCCGCGACGTGCGCCTTGGTCTCGCGCCAGTCGCCTTTATAAACGTAGGGCGGAAGGATCATGAGTCCCGAGCAGCCAACGGCATGGGCGGCCTTGGCCAGTTCGACGGCCTCAACAGTCGAGAGTGCGGAGATGGCCGCAACCACCGGGGCCTTGTTGCCCAGAGCCGCAATGGTCGTCTTGAGAATCGAGGTCTTCTCCTGGAAAGTCAGCGTAGAGGCTTCGCCGAGCGATCCCAGGCAGACGACGCCGGTGCAGCCGTTCTCGACGAGCCACTGAGCGTGGCGGGCGACAAATGCGTGATCGACCTTTGAATCCTTGTCGAAGGCGGTGGTCATGGCGGGCATAACGCCGGTCCAGTTCATAGCTTCTCCTGAAGGGGATTTTCCTGGTTATTGGCCTGATTATGAGCTGCGTTGAAACGGGCCGGTAAATAAGGTTCCGGCGCAACGGCAGGCGCGCTGCCCATGAATTCGGCTACGAGCAGTTCAGCGGTTGCCAAGGCTGTAGTGATGCCCAGACCCTCGTGGCCGGTGGCGAGCCACAGCGTGAAGTCGCCAGGAACCGGACCGATAAGCGGCAGTTTGTCCGGGGTGGCGGCGCGGAAGCCTGTCCAAACGCGCAGCACTTTGAGCGCGCCAATGGAAGGCAGATAGAGCGATGCGCGCTGGAGCATCGCGGCCAGCAGCGCCTGATCGACGGCGGAATCCTCGTTGCCGTACTGGCGCGAAGAACCGATGAGCATTTGGCCGGTCTGCCGCGGCTGAACGTTGAAAGCTACCGAATCGCTGGTCATCGAGTGAGCGCTTTTCAGGTAGCCGAGTTCGACCAGTTGATGGCGAACAAAGCCGGGATATCGATCGGTAATCGCCAAGTGCCCCTTCCGCTTCTTCACCGGCAGTCCGGGAGTACAGTGCGGGGCCTCCGCGCCGGTGGCGTTGACCAGCCGTGGCGCGCGCAGCCGGGCTCCGTCGTCAAGTCGTGCTTCACCATCGGCCAAATGCGTGATCGCATGGCCCAGCAGAAGCGCGGCGCCCAGAGACTGAGCCTGCCGGGCCATGTGCAGTGCGACAGCGGGAGGACAAACGACAGCGTCTTCCGGGACGAATAGAGCGCCTGCCAGCCCAGGACGCAGGTTTGGTTCCATCGTGGCCAACTCCCGGCTGGAGAGTAATCGGCTGGGAACTTCGTGAGTGTTGAAGTACGCGTGCTTCCTCGCGGCCTCGTCTAACTCGTCGTCATCGGCGGCGATCCAAAGGGTTCCACGGGTTTCGTACTCGGCGCCGGGCGGCAAAGTCGCACTGAGCGCCCGCCACAACAGTTGGGAACGGCGGGTGAGAGCGAATTGCGCCTCGGAGTCGTCCATGACCACGATGTGGCCCATGCCGGCGGCGGTGGCGCCGCTGCCGGGAAACTCGCGTTCGACCAAAGCCACGCGAAGTCCGGCTTGAGAGCAGGCCAGCGCACAGGCCGCACCAACAATGCCGCTTCCGGCGACGACAACATCGTATGACTGCGGCGCGGTCAAGTTCATTCGGGCACTCCGAGCCGGAAAGGGTCAGCGGGATCGAAGATCAGCGTGCTTTTGGCGGTGATATAGGCCGAGCCGGTGATGAATGAGATGATCTTGTTCATCCCGCGCTCTCCTGGCTCCGTCTCATAGCTACCCTCGAAAACCGTGCCGAGGATGCCCTCCTGCCGCCAAGGCTCTCCCGGCTTGAGGAGTCCATCGGCGGCCAGGCAGGCCATCTTGGCGCTGGTTCCGGTGCCGCATGGAGAGCGGTCATACGCATTGCCGGGGCAAAGCACGAAGTTGCGGCTGTGGTTGGCGGGGTCGTGAGCGGCTGAGAACAGTTCGATGTGGTCGATCTCGGCGCCGTTGGCCCCTGAGACGTTTGCGGCCTTGAGCGACCGGCGAATCGCCACGGCGAAGGTGAGCAGCCGATCGATCTGGCCGGCAGTCAGGTCGTGAGCGTGGGCGAAAGAGTGTTCGCGAACCAGGAAAAACCAGTTGCCTCCCCAAGCCACGTCGCCCGTAACCGCGCCGTAGCCGGGAACATCCAGCGTAACCCCGGCGTGATGACGATAGGCGGGAACATTCCGGCAGGTGACCCGGTTGCCGGGCTGCAAGTCAACCTTGACAACGCCAACCGGGGTCTCGATGAGGTGTTCGCCTGGCCCTATGTGCCCTTGATAGGCCAACGTGGCGGCAACGCCGATGATGCCGTGGCCACACATGCCCAGGTATCCTACGTTATTGAAGAAGATAACGCCCGTTGCACATGCTCGATCGACAGGCTCAACCAGAAATGCGCCGACCAGAACGTCGGAGCCGCGCGGCTCGCAAAGAATGGCGCGCCGGTAGTGGTCATAGTCGCGGCGCAGATTTTCAAGGCGCTCGGCGAGTGGTCCGGTGCCGAGATGCGGGCCACCGGATAAAACGCAGCGGGTGGGCTCTCCCGCCGTGTGCGAGTCGATGACATCCATACGAAGAGGCTGCTGCGCGTTTTTCATCAATGCCTGCGAGCGCGGGTATTTACAACCCGCCACAATTCACAATGAAATCTCTTCGCGTACAAGAGGGAAGACCGGGCACAAAGACCCAAGACGGCATCTGCAATCCTGATAAGAAACAAAAATACAAGTTCAACAAAACAAGTAGCAATTGCAAAGTGTGTGCAATCCGACCCTAGCCACAAATAAAAGAACGTGGCGCGGGTGGGGCACCCGAAATATCGTTCCCTGTGGGTCGGCGAAGCCGGTTGACGACTAAATCGAATAAAACAGCCGTCACAAGATTGCGCTCTTTCGCAAAGTATACAAGTTCGCATACAATAAATTCAATCTACCGGCTGGATATTTTCTTTGCGGAGAATGGTCTTTATGTCCCTGGGGAGTATACGATTTCTCAGTGCGGTCTGCGGGAGGTGCGGTGTGCGGTTCTTCCACGAGGCAGGGTTGCTGGCGGGAGCGGGGCTGGTGGCTGTGGCCACTTTGTCGGCCGCTGGGCAATGGTATCCGGCGGGACGGGACGCGAGGCTGGGCGCCATGCTCGACCAGGGGCTGGCGCGCTATGAGACGCCGGAGCTGACTTTGCGGCTGGTGCGCTCGTCGGGGACGGTGGCGGGATTGGAAGCCAGGGACCCGGCGGCAAAGGGGCGGGAAGGATTCGACTTTACCCCGGCAGAGTTACTGGCGGCGCGGTCCCTTGAAGGGTACTACCACCTGGGCGACTTGAATTTGCGCCTGCGCGAGGCGGGCACGGTCGAGTGGCGCGGGTTTTCGACGGCGCTTGAACGGCATCCGGTGAAGGCGCTGACCCTGCGGCTCGGCGAACTGGAAAGAGACGATCTGCGGCCGACCCTGCCCGCCGAGTTTCCGCTGGAGGCAACGCGGAGTTGGGCGGTGGTCGATGGCAAGCTGGCGTTGCGCTTTACCCTGCGGAACCCAGGCACGCGCGCGATCGAGATTGGGTCGCTGGGGATTCCGCTGATCTTCGACGACGTGATGAGCGGCAAGAATCTGGACGAGGCGCATGCTCTATGCAGCTTTTCCGACCCGTCGATTGCGCTGGACGGCGGCTATGTGCAGGTGACGCGGCTGAACGGGCACGGGCCGGCGCTCGTGGTGGTTCCTGACGGGAAGACGCCCTTCGAGGCCTACAACCCGATTTCCGAGCCGCATGGCCGGGGGCGCAAGGCCGGTCTCTTTGGGGATTTGACGCCGCGCAACATGACCTTCGAAGGCTTCCATGAATGGATGGTGGCCTCGGACGCCTATCAGCAGAATGAGTGGAAGAATGTTGATGAGTGGAATCCGGCGACGATGATCGTGCTCAAGCCGGGCGAGGAACGCACAGTGGGTCTGCGCTTCCTGGTGGCGGACTCCATTGGCACTGTCGAGAAAACGCTTGCTGAGAACCGTAGGCCGGTTGCCGTCGGCATTCCCGGCTACATTCTGCCCATGGACGTTGAAGCCAGCCTATTCCTGAAGTACCCCCAGCCGGTGCAGAAGGTGCTCGTGGAGCCAGCAGGCGCCATTGAGGTGAATGCAGCCACGGCGACTGAACACGGCTGGCGGCGCTATACGTTGCGCGGCAAGCAGTGGGGACGCGCTCGGCTGACCGTCACGTATGCCGATGGGCTGGTGGAAACGGTGCAGTACCGGATCATCAAGCCTGAGGCCGAGGCCGTGGACGATATGGGCCGCTTCCTCTTTACCCGGCAGTGGTTCGATCAAAAAGACGACCCATTTCATCGCAGCCCGTCGGTGATGAGCTACGACCGCGAGGCCAACGCCATCCTGACCCAGGAGAGTCGCGTCTGGATTGCTGGATTGGGCGATGAGGCGGGGTCGGGCTCGTGGCTGGCCGCGGCCATGAAGGAGTTTGGACAGCCCGACAAGCAGCAGGTTGAGCAGTATGAAGAGTTTGTCGACGGTGTGCTCTGGGGAGGCATTCAGTACAAGGACGGGCCGCAAAAGTTCGGCGTGCGCAAGAGCCTGTTCTACTATCAGCCTGACCAAATGCCCGCCGGCTACTACCGCATGGACATGGATTGGTCGAGCTGGGAGAGCTGGAACAAGCAGGCCAGCGAGGACGTGGGCCGCTCGTACAACTATCCGCACGTGGTGGCGGCCTACTGGGCGCTTTACCGCTTGGCGCGCGACCACCAGGGTTTGGCGACGCACCACGACTGGCGGTGGTATCTAATGCAGGCCTACGAGACCACGATGGCCATGACCCGGTTTGCGCCGAATCTGTCGCAGTTTGGACAGATGGAAGGCGACATCTTTGTGGCCGTACTCGACGACCTCAAGCGCGAGGGAATGACCGCCGAAGCAGGGACGCTTGAGGCCGCCATGCGTGCGCGCGCCGAGGCGTGGCGGAAGCTGCCGTATCCCTTTGGCAGCGAGATGCCGTGGGATTCGACCGGCCAGGAAGAGGTCTACGCCTGGACGCAGCGCTTTGGCATGAGCGACAAGGCGCAGGTGACGCTGGATGCGATTACCGGCTATATGCCTGCGATTCCGAGCTGGGGATACAACGGCAGCGCGCGTCGCTACTGGGATTTTCTCTACGGCGGAAAATATCCGCGCATCGAGCGGCAATTGCATCATTACGGTTCGGGCATCAACGCGATTCCCATGCTGGATGCCTACCGCCGCGACCCTGGCGATCTTTATCGGCTGCGCGTTGGCTACGGCGGAACGATGGGCGCCATCAGCGGGATCGACCAGGAGGGGTTTGCCTCGGCGGCCTTTCACAGCTATCCGGATAGGATGAAGTTCGACCCGTACACCGGCGACTACGGGCCGAACTTCTTTGGCCATGCGTGGACCACGGGAACGTATCTGGCCAGAGATGCCGAGTTTGGCTGGCTGGTCTTTGGCGGTAATCTGAGCTTTGCGGGCCAGACGGTGAGCTTGGAGCCGCGCGACAGCTTCCGCCAGCGCGTCTATCTGGCGCCGCTGGGACTGTGGCTCACGCTCGACAGCGGGCGGTTCGAGCGGGTGATCCTGGACCAGGTTACCAACCGCGTGGAAGTGCGGTTGGAGCCCGGCGACGCATATACCTCCGAGGCGCTCTTGCGCGTGGAACAACCGGCGCATGTGGCTGGAGTGGGCGTGATTGCGCCTTTGGAAAAGCTGACCATGGAGCGCGGAGCCTACGTGGTTCCGCTGAGCAAAACGAGTGTAACCGTGCGTCTGAGCGCGGAGAAATAAGGAGAGGCGATGAGCGGGAAGAGCGTAACGAGGAGAGGCTTCTTGCAGACTTCAGCGGCGATGACCGCAGGCGGAATGCTCGTGCCGCGGGGATTGTGGGCTTTGGGTCAGGATGCGGTCGTGGATGTGCCGCGGTCCAACAATCACACCGGCTACGAGAAGGTGGCGTGGAAGGCGCGCCCGTTTCCCATGGCGCAGGTGCGGCTCCGTCCGGGAGCGCTCAAGGACATGCAGGAGCGCAATCGCGTCTACCTGTATATGTTGCCCAACGACCGACTGCTGTACAGCTTTCGCCTGACAGCGGGCAAGACGTCCAAGGCCGAGCCCATGGGCGGATGGGAGGCTCCGGATGGCGACCTGCGCGGCCATCTGACGGGCGGGCACTATCTTTCGGCTTGCGCGTTGATGTACGCCTCGACGGGCGATGAGTCGCTGCGCTTGAAAGCCGAAGCGCTGGTAGGGGCGTTGGCCGAGTGCCAGCAAGATGATGGCTATCTGGGAGCTTATCCATCCAGCATGTATGACCGCATGAAGAAGGGCGTAGATCTCCCGGCGGATCAGCACTGGAATTGCTATGCGGATCACGTCTGGGCGCCTTTCTACACCTATCACAAGATCATGGCCGGCCACCTGGATATGTATACGCACTGCGGCAGCGAAGTTGCTTTACACACGGCGACGAGAATGGCTGACTGGGCGATCAAGTGGATTGAGCCGCTGAGTGACGAGGAGTTGGCCAAGATCCAGATGATTGAGCACGGCGGCATGAACGAGGCGCTCTTTAACCTCTATGCCGTTACCGGCGAACAGAAGTACCTGAACGGCGGTTTGCGCTTCGAGCATAAGCGCTTCTTTACACCTCTTGCCGCACACGAAGATAAGCTGGCCGGACTGCACTCGAACACCAATATCCCCAAGGTAATCGGCGCGGCACGCGGCTACGAGCTGACCGGCGACGAGCGCTACAAAGACATCGCGGAGTTTTTCTGGCGGACGGTGGTGGACCATCACACCTTCGCGCCCGGCGGAACTTCCAACACCAATGAAGGCTGGAGCGAACCGGATTCACTTGGCCGCAACCTGGGGCCGGGCGGCCAGGAGTGCTGTTGCAGCTATAACATGCTCAAGCTGACCCGCCACCTCTTTGGCTGGAAGCCGGATGCGCGCTGGATGGACTACTACGAGCGGCTGCTGTGGAATGTGCGCGCGGGCACTCAGAACGAGAACGGCCGGTTGATGTACTACGTGCCCACAATTCCAGGCGGCTGGAAGACCTTTGACGATCCGTACGAGAGCAATCTCTGCTGCACAGGCACGGGAATGGAAGAGTACGCAAAGCTGGTGGACACGATCTACTTTCAGGACGAGAACAGCGTCTATGTCAATCAGTTTGTCGCCTCGGAGGTGAACTGGCCGGAGAAGGGCGCGCGGCTGGTGCAGCAAACTGATTTTCCCGAGGAAGCGCGTACCACGATTGCCGTCTATGCCGAAAGGCCGGTAACTCTTACGGTCAAAGTGCGCGCGCCGCATTGGGCTCAGGGCGTCGCTGTGAGCGTGAATGGGCGTCCGGAGAAAGCGGTGAAGGGAAGTGACGGCTATCTCGCCGTCGAGCGCACATGGAAGAACGGTGATCGGATCGAGGTGAGCCTTCCCATGACGCTGCGCCAGGAGCAGGTGGCAGGCAGTCCAGAGTTGGCCACCGTGGCCTATGGTCCGCTGGTGCTGGCTACCTGCATGGGCCGCGATGGATTGAGCCGCGACATGATTGACGCCGGCCAGGGGCCAGATATGGCGCGTTTGCCTTCGTTGCCAATGCCCCAGTTCGAGGCGGGCAAGGAAGGCTTCTGGGTGAAGAAGGATGGCGATGGAGATCTGAGCTTCAGAACAGTGAGCCAGGCGAAGGAGATGGAGCTGCGGCCGCTCTATCAAGTGTTGGATGAACGGTATTCGGTCTATTGGCAAGAAGCGCGGAAGGCGTAAGCGAGGGAATGATGAAGCATTCAATGACACGGCGGTCGTTCTTGGCGGCGACAAGTGCGGCTGCTGCGGTGACGGCGCTGCCGCGGAGCGCGTGGGGAGCCTCGGAGAGCAAGCAGCGGTTTCTGATCCGCACCGAGCAGGAAGAGGGCCGGGTGAGCCCGCTGCTGCATGGGCAATTTGCCGAGCACCTGGGTTCGTGCGTCTACGGCGGACTGTGGGTGGGCGAAGGTTCTTCCATTCCGAATATTCGCGGATATCGCAAGGGCGCCATCGACTATCTGAAGGCGCTGGAGGTGCCGGTGTTGCGCTGGCCCGGCGGCTGCTTCGCCGATGACTATCACTGGCGCGAGGGCATCGGCAAGAACCGCTCCAAGCGCGTCAATATCAGTTGGGGAAATTACATTGAGGACAACGGCTTTGGCACGCATGAGTTTATCGGTCTCTGCCGGCTGATCGGAGCCGAGCCGTATCTGGCGGGCAATGTGGCATCGGGTTCGCCCGCTGAAATGCGGGACTGGCTCGAATACTGCAATTACCCCGCGGGCAGCAAGCTCAGCGATGAGCGCGCAGCCAATGATTCGCCCGAGCCATTCAAGGTGAAGTACTGGGGCGTGGGCAATGAGAGCTGGGGCTGCGGCGGAAATATGCGCCCGGATTACTACGGCGGACTCTATCGCCAATTCGCCAGCTTCCTGCATGAGATGGGCGGCACCGAGCCGTTCCTCATCGCCTCCGGACCTTCGGGCGACGATGTTCGCTGGACGCGCGGGCTCCTGGATACGACGATGCCCATGCTGCCAGACGGCATCAGTATGCACTACTACGAAGGTGGCCGCTTCGAGGCGACCAAGTTCGATGCGGCCGCCACTGAAGATCAGTTCAAGATATTCAAGGAAGTCGAGTACGCCATCGCCCATCAGCGCGAAGTCATCAACGGTTATCGCGACGGCTCACGGGTCGGCATCGTTCTGGATGAGTGGGGAGTTTGGGATCAGATTCCAGAGGCAGACGAGAAGCGGTATGGCAAGCTATGGCAGCAGAGCACGATGCGCAGCGGAGTGGCGGCAGGACTGGGTTTGAATATGTTCAATCGCCTGGCGTCCAAGCTCTATATGTGCAACATCGCGCAGATCACCAACGTGCTGCAATCGCTGCTCATTACCGACGGGCCGGAAGGAAAGCGCTGTGTGCCCACCACCACCTACTATGCGTTTCTGCTCTTCAAGGAACATCGCGGCAATACCGCGGTGCATACGGAGAGCGACAACGACGACCCGCTGGCCGTTTCCATTTCGGCATCCAAGGCCGAGGGGAAGCTGGTGGTCAGCCTGGTCAATCCCAAAGACCGCCAAGAGGTCACGGCTGAATGCGTGCTCCATGGTGTGACGCCGCGCAAGGCCACGGCCCGCATTTTGCACCATGCCGACCGCAATGCCGCCAACAGCTTCGATGCTCCGGACGCGATTACTCCCGCGGCGCACCCGGCACGAATCCAGGCAGGGACGCTGGTGGTGGATTTGCCGCCGCTCTCCGTGGTGACGGTGGTAGTGGAGTTGTAGCCCGCAAGATTCATGATTCAAGAGATGCGGAAGGCCTCATCTGCTATAAGACGGTGTTTGAATTAGCGAGAGAGTCATTCGCGTGTCAGGGAACAGCACAAAAGAGCGTTAGTTGTTCACGATGCTTTCGATAAGCCTACGGTAATGCAGTTCGATCAACGGTAGGCCAGCCGGAAGCAGGACAAGAGCCGATTCATGCATGGCCGTCACCGTCTGAATGCATCAACCGCCGCGATTTTGTGATTGTCAGCACATGCGGGAGGAGAAAGACAAGTTGTATACTTTATTGAATACGTAGGCCAGCCTGGCAGATGATCGACTCACAACAAACCGTCGCGCAAAACCATCCCCCCATACAATCCGGGACGGCGCCGTCGGGCCTTGTCTTCAACCTCATGCGTTTTTCGCTCCATGATGGCCCAGGAATTCGAACGACGGTATTTCTCAAAGGTTGTCCATTGAATTGCCGCTGGTGCCACAACCCCGAAAGCCAATCGCACGAACCGGAACTGATTAACTTTGACGAACGCTGCATCCATTGTGGCGATTGCGCTGCCGGATGTCCGCATGGCGCGCTTCATTTGGACCAGCGGCTCACCCGCGATCCTGAGTTATGCCAGCGCTGCGGAGAATGTGTTCAAGCCTGCCCAAGCGGTGCGCGTCAACTCGCGGGCCGTTGGATGACTGTGCCGGAAGTGCTGACCGAGGTTCTGAAGGACGAAGTGTTCTTTGATGAGTCCCGCGGTGGAGTTACCATTTCGGGCGGCGAACCGCTCTTTCAGGCGGGTTTTGTAGAAGCTCTGCTGGCCGCCTGTCATGCCCGGCGGATTCGAACCGCTCTCGACACCTGCGGATTTGCCGATCCCGGCGTGATGCGCCGAGTCAGTGAGCACGTCGATCTGTTTCTCTACGATCTGAAACTGATGGACAGCGAAAAGCACCAGCGCTATACCGGCGTGAAGAATGACGTGATCTTGCAAAATCTGAAAATGCTGGCTGAACGCGGAAGCCACATCGTTGTCCGCGTCCCGGTCATTCCAGGCGTGAACGACGACAGAGAGAATTTCGGCGCATTATCTGAGTATCTATCTTCTCTGGGACTTAAAGATATTGATCTTCTCCCTTATCATCGGCTCGGCAGCGACAAATATCTCCGGCTGCATATGCTGTGCGGCATGGAAGAAATTGACCCGCCCACAACCGAACAGATGGAAACTATCGCGTCGCGCCTGAGACGCGACGGATTTCATGTGCGGATCGGAGGATAATGTGAACGCACGCGTAACCAGACTGAGACAGGCAACCCTCGATACAAAACCGTGGCTCTCCATCGAACGAGCGGCTCTGCTCACCGAATTCTGCCGGCAGGATAAGACAGTCCCCGTTCCTCTTCGCCGCGCTCGCGCGTTTCTGTATCTCATGGAGCACAAAGAGGTCTATATCGGAGCCGAAGAGTTGATCGTCGGCGAGCGAGGCTCCGCGCCCAAGGCGACACCCACTTTTCCGGAGTTATGCTGCCATAGCGTCGAGGACTTTAAGACTCTGAATTCGCGCGAAAAAGTCGGCTACTCCGTCGATGACAACGCCCTCCGGGTGCAGGAGAAGGAAGTTATTCCATATTGGCATGATCGCTCTATGCGCGATCTGATTTTTGCCGAGATGACCCCGGAGTGGAAGAACGCCTACGAGGCGGGCGTCTTTACCGAGTTCATGGAACAGCGCGCCCCCGGACATACAGTGCTGGGAGACATCATCTATCGCAAGGGGCTGCTGGACGTGAAGGCCGATATCGAAGCGGCTCTGGCGCGCCTGGATTTCTTCAATGATTCCGAAGCTTCCGTCAAAAAAGATGAGCTGCGCGCCATGGCCATCTCTGCCGATGCGGTGATGCGCTTCGCGGAGCGTCATGCGGAGAAGGCTGAAGCGCTGGCCCGGACGGAAACCAATCCTGTTCGCCAGGCGGAACTGCGCCAGATCGCCGAAGTGTGCCATCATGTGCCGGCTCATGCGCCGCGTAATTTCTGGGAAGCTTTGCAGGCTTATTGGTTCACGCATCTGGGCGTTGTAACTGAGTTGAATACCTGGGACTCTTTCTGCCCAGGACGCTTTGATCAGCATCTGGATCCCTTCTATCAAAAGGACGTTGAAGGGGGCGCGTTGACCAGGGAGCAGGCCAAGGAACTGCTCGAATGTCTGTGGGTCAAGTTCAACAATCAGCCCGCTCCTCCCAAGGTCGGAGTGACTGCCGCGGAGAGCGGCACTTACACGGACTTTGCGAATATCAACAATGGCGGATTGAAACGCGACGGCTCCGACGGCGTGAACGACGTCACCTATCTTATCCTGGATGTTATCGATGAGATGCATCTGTTGCAGCCCTCCTCGAATCTGCAGTTGAGCCGCAAGAACCCGGATGCGTTTTTGAAGCGCGGCCTGGAAATCGTACGCGAGGGCTGGGGACAGCCTTCGATCTTCAACGCCGACATGGTCGTCGAGGAGTTATTGCGTCAGGGCAAACTGATAGAGGAAGCGCGCTGCGGTGGCATCTCTGGATGCGTCGAGACCGGCGCGTTTGGCAGGGAAGCCTATATCCTCACGGGTTACTTCAATCTACCCAAGGTGCTGGAAATTACGCTGAACAACGGCGTGGATCCGCGCACCGGGAATAAGATTGGAAAAGAGACCGGCGATGCGCGCGCCTTTGTTTCCTACGAGCAACTGTTTGCGGCTTTCCGCGAGCAACTGCACTACTTTGTGGATATCAAAGTGCGCGGTAACAATGTGATTGAGCGCCTCTATGCGGACTATATGCCGGCGCCCTTTCTTTCCTCGCTGGTCGATAACTGCATCGAGAAGGGCAAGGACTATAACAACGGCGGTCCGAAATATAACACTACTTACATCATGGGCGTTGGGCCGGCAACGTGTACAGACGGCCTTTCAGCAATCAAATTCCACGTCTTTGAAAACAAAACGATCACCATGGACGCATTGCTGGAGTCGCTGGCCCGCAACTTCGAGGGCGACGAAAAACTGCGTCTGCGGCTGTGGAACAAGACGCCTAAGTTCGGGAACGACGAAGACTACGCCGATACGATCCTGCAAGATGTGTTTAACGCCTTTATGGATGAGGTGGATAAGCGGAAAAACACCAAAGGCGGATGTTATCGAGTCAACTATCTCTCGACTACCTGTCACGTATACTTCGGGTCGATGACCGGGGCTACGCCGGACGGGCGGCGCGCCGGGGACTCGCTTTCTGACGGCATTTCGCCGGCGCAGGGCGCGGACCGCAAAGGGCCTACCGCCGTGGTGAAGTCTGCCGCCAAAATGGATCACGCCCGCACCGGAGGAACGCTGCTCAACCAAAAATTCACGCCCAAGTTAATGGAAGGCGAGGATGGAATCGACAAGGTAGCGTATCTGGTTCGCTCCTACTTCCGCATGGATGGACACCACATTCAGTTCAATGTTGTCACCGCGGCTACCCTTCATGCCGCGCAAGCGGAGCCCGAGAAATATCGCGATCTGATCGTGCGGGTTGCAGGTTACAGCGATTACTTCTGTGATTTGACGCCTGCCTTGCAGAACGAGATCATTGCGCGCACAGAGCAAGAAGCCTTCGCGTAGCGTAAGCGCTGCGCGAAGCCAGACGCCGGAGTAACTGAGTCCTTCCAGACTGACCAGGCGTGCAACGTGAGGGGCTGTTCACTACGATCGTTTTCAATCAATGCGGAAAGAGGCGGAAGCGAATGAGAGTAAGACGGTGGGCGGTGTGGGCGTTTCTGGTTATCTGGGTGGGGGCCTGTTCATTCTTGGGAGATGCGCAGGTAACCCGCGCGGATTATCAAAGCTCCCTGGACCTTCAGAATAAGTACAAAGGCCTGGTGTTCAACTTGCCGGAGACTCCGGAATGGCAGGAAATCGGAAGCAGCTTTGTATACAGGAAAACAGTCGAAGGCGGACACGAATTCATGCTGGTTGATGCAGTTGCTCTGACGAAGCAGCCGGCCTTCGACCATGCGAAATTGGCCGCTGCGTTTTCTGCCGCGAGTGGCAAGGAATACAAGCCCTTAATGCTGCCGTTTTCGCACTTCCGCTTTGTGGATAAGCTGTCTGCCATGGAATTCGTTATCGAGAAAGTGCGCTGGCGCTGCGACTTGCATGCATATACCTGTGCAAACCATGGGGTGCTGCATCCCGGTGACGAGGAATATGACGACGACGATGATTCCGACGCGAATTTCTCAGAAGACGCGCCGAATGCTATCAACAGCGGAGAGAAGACCAAAGCTTCTCCAGACGGAAAATGGCAGGCTCTTATTGAGAACTACAACGTCCGGGTGCGATCAGCAGATGGGAAACAACAGTTTGCGCTCAGCGGCGACGGCTCGGAAGGTAACTATTACGATTTCGATACCATCGCTTGGTCGCCGGATTCCAAGCGCTTAGTGGCATATCGCATTCGACCCGGTTTTCGGCGTCTGGTGCATTACACCGACTCATCGCCATCGGACCAGATTCAACCGAAGTATTCGTCCATGGTGTATCCGAAGGCTGGGGATGTGCTGCCTCTTCCGCAGCCAGTGCTTTTTGAGGTCGCGGTGAAGCGGGAGATTTCCATCGACAACGCACTGTTCCCGAATCCCTATGAGTTAACCCCTGCCACATGGTGGAAGGACAGCCGTGGTTTTACTTTTGAATACAACCAGCGGGGTCATCAGATCTATCGCGTCATCGAAGTGGACGCCTCGACGGGCCATGCGCGCGCACTGATCACCGAGGAGAGCAACACATTTGTCGATTACCGGCCTCTGGTCACAAACCAGTACGATACCGGGAAGGAATACCGCGACGATGTGGCCGACGGCAAAGAGATCATCTGGGCGTCGGAACGCGACGGCTGGGAACATCTTTACCTTTTCGACGGAAAGACGGGAAACATCGAGAACCAGGTCACCAAAGGGCCCTGGGTGGTGCGCGCTGTTGACCGTGTGGACGAGCAGAAGCGGCAGATATGGTTTGAGGCCAGCGGCATAAATCCCGATGAGGATCCGTATTTCGTCCACGCGTATCGGATCAACTTTGACGGGACTGGCCTGACCCCGCTGACCCCTGCCGAGGCAAATCACCACGTCGAGTTCTCCGCCGATGGGAATTACTACATCGACATCTGGTCGCGCATTGACCTGCCACCGACTATGGACCTTTATCGCGCCGAGGATAACAAGCAATTGATGGTGGTGGAGCAGGCCGATATAAGTAAACTGATTGCCGCGGGTTGGCGCCCACCTGAAGTTTTCAAAGCAAAAGGCCGTGACGGAAACACGGATGTCTGGGGCGTCCTATATCGGCCCTCCCATTTCGACCCCGCCCGGAAATATCCGGTGATCGAGGATATTTATGCCGGACCGCAGGGATCGTTCGTGCCAAAGTCGTTCACGACCAGAACTGAGTCGCTCACCGAACTTGGATTTGTAGTGGTTCAAATTGACGGAATGGGCACCAACAACCGCTCCAGGCCGTTCCATGATGTGGCTTGGCATAACCTGAAAGACGCAGGTTTTCCGGACCGCATCCTCTGGCACAAGGCGGTGGCGGCAAAGTATCCCTGGTATGACATTTCGCGCGTGGGAGTATTCGGAACCTCTGCGGGAGGTCAAAGTGCAATGGGAGCGCTGTTGTTTCATCCGGAGTTCTACAAGGTGGCCGTGTCCAACAGCGGCTGCCACGATAACCGCATGGACAAAATCTGGTGGAACGAGCAATGGATGGGCTGGCCTGTCGGACCACAGTACTCCGAGTCGTCGAATGTCGACAACGCGTGGCGTCTCCAAGGAAAACTGATGCTGGTTGTGGGCGAGATGGACAAGAATGTTGACCCGTCCACGACCTTCCAGGTGGTCGACCGTCTTATCAAGGCGAACAAGACCTTTGATCTGTCGGTTGTTCCAGGCGCCGGGCATGGAACGGGCGGACAATACGCTCAGTTTACAGAGCGCAACCTCGCCGATTTCTTCGTCCATAACTTACTGAGACAGGAACCGCCGAACTGGAATACCGAAGCTGCGAAGCCAGCCTCTGGTCAAGCAGGACGAGAGTGACCCGCGGATGCGTCTGAGCTGACGTCGGCATGGTTTATCGTGCAGTCACTCGTCTCATTGGCGCCGTTTTCGCACTTTGATTCTCGCAACGGTTCTCGCATCGCCTTCAGGCGGCCCTTCTGTCCATCGGAACCGACACTTCGGAAGTGCAAGAGGTAGACTTTCCGCACTCCCTGCCCTCGAAAGCGCTCTTGAAGCTGCTTCGAGGGCTAAGGCAAAAATCGCCATTCAGCAAGGTCGCAACATTTCTATTTTTCAAGCTGCACCAAATGTTGGGGAAGCGCCCGATTGCGGATAAGTGACAGCATGGCGCGTAGAGTTTGCTTTATCACAACTTGAATTGCAGAGTCTGCCTCAGCTTCCTTTCCTCCATGCGACTCAAAATAGCTTTGAGCCTCATCGGCCTCCCAAACAACCAGCCTTGGGCGAAGCGCACACCGCGTTCGGCAAGGAACTGCGCCTGCTCCTCAGTTTCGACACCCTCTGCGGTCATCCCCAGGTTGAGCGCATGTGCCATCAAGATAATGTGCACAACCACTTGGCTAGTGGCGCCGTCCGTACCGATACTTTCCACGAAAGATCTATCGATCTTGAGATCGCTCACGTTAAGCTTTTCCAATACGGAAAGACTCGAATGGCCCGTCTCGAAGTCGTCGATTGCCACGTCGATGCCGAGGGCGCGGATGCCGTTAATGATCGTCGGTACAGACGCATCTTCAAGGAAACCGTGCTCTGTTGCCTCCACAATTAGCTGGCTCGGCGGCGCGCCGCTCGCTGTCAGCAACCTTTGGAGAGCGTCGAGCGTCGACGACGACCGTAGATCCTCGGCGGAAAGATTGATCGCTAACCTGAAAGTCAGGTCTTCCCGGAGGAGCAGGAGGAGATCAACGGCCACCTGCGCGAGCAAGCACTCAGTGATGAGTTTGATTACGCCACAATCCTCCGCAACGGGGATGAACAGATCGGGTCGCACGATCTCGCCGTAACGCTGCCAGCGCACGAGGGCTTCCGCGCCCACCCATTCGCGGGTATTCAGATCAACCACGGGTTGATACTCCACGAAAAACTCTTTGCGCCGAGCAGCAACACGCAACTCAGCGGGCATTGACAAATGGATGCGTGCCAGGTAAAAGACTGCCCCCGCCAACACAAGCCCGCAGATCATTCCCCTCGGAATGAACAAAAGCAAAGCCTCCCTCACCTTTCGATCAAGACCCGTGCTCGGAGCAGAAGCAATAGCAGCAACGTCATATCGCTGAGAGCGCAGCACCGTCACGAGCGTTCCATGGTCGATAAAATCTGATTCAGGACCACCCCCTTTGTGCATCCAAAGGGGGTCGATGCGCCCGCGATGCAAAATCAACACTTGCTTCCCTGGTGAAAAGTTGCCCAGCGCCACACCTTGGCCCTCGGTTATCACGTCCACCGGCAGGCTTGGCAGGAGGATGGAGGCGAAGCCATCTAGCTCGAGAACGCCAAGTGGCTCGCCCCGCTGAACGGGAGGCGCAAGTTTAGGCGAAGGATCTCGCCGGTCTTTGACACGTACGACACCGGCCCAAGAGGGATTGGCCGATCCGTGCCGAGCGAGGTGCAAATAAGCTGGTTGTTTCGAATCCGCCCTACCGCCATTAAGTAACTTGATGTGATGGCGATTTGCCGCATCAGATCGATTTCGGCCGCAGAGCATGGCGGAAGGCTAGCCTGGCAGAGCCGGCGAAAAGCGGAGATCGACTGATCACCTACGCCATCAGCGCGCCGCAGCGATTCGTGGGCGTAGTCGCGTAGCAGCGTGAACTCGTTTTCAACGACCTGTTTTCGGGCGACATGCACAGACGTCAGGATCGGGAGCACGATCACCCCCAAGCCGATCGCCGAGGAAATTACAATTCCGGCCAAACGCTGCATAGGAGCTACCCCGGATCAGATGCTGATCGAACCCGATGCTCGGTGAGCTAGCTTCATCAGCATACGTTGGAACCGGGCAACCGTCTAGGAGTGTGTCGGGCATAGCGTTTTACCAAGGCCGATTCAGCCGTATGTGGGGGTGGTTTTCGAACTGGGGCGCAAAGGCAGTAATCCTGCCGGCAGCTTACAGCAAGTCTCCAGTGCTGTTTGGGGCAGGACTGGGCCAATGCGATGATGAAGATTGCAGTCTGAAAAGTTGGCGGCGACAGAATGGGGCCGTGGAAAGGGTGGTTTATAGAAAGCCCGGAAAACGAAAGTGCTGTTTCCCGCCCTTTCCGCAAACCTCGGAAATAGATAAAGCCGATTCCCACATTCCACCGCCCCGACGACGAGGATGATCATGATTCTCAAACCCCGACCCGTTTGGGCTTACGCATTCTAAGGGCAAGGTCACAATTCTCTTTCTCTCAACATGCAAAAGGCCCCCTGTGTGGGAGCCTTTTGGCTGAAACTGGATGGCCCCTGAAGCCGATGCGCTTTCAGTGCGCTTACGATACCCATTCAGCAATGGGCGTCGAGGTTTGCTCAGGCCTTACTCGTCCGTCTCGTTGGACTACGGTACTCACACAACGGATGCAAGCACTATTTTTTAGTATCGACAAATGCTGCACCAACTAAAGGTCAAGTGGTATATGAGACAGACCGTGGGTTCCATGCAGTCACCGCAGAGTCACCAAGATTCAGCCTCATACGTACATTTCCATCTAAGTTATTGATTTATTTGGCGTCCCAGACGGGATTTGAACCCGTGTTATCGCCGTGAAAGCGACACCGGCAGACGTAACTGATTGAAACTAAAGAGCACGGTTGGCCTCAAAAAGGACGTTTTGGAACCCTCAGAAACGCTTATCGAACCCTCGAAAAGGGGCGACATCCTTGCTCAAGCAGAAATTCCTCCAAATCGTTGTCACTGCAAGCAAAGACGATTCGCGTGAATCCAAGACCCCTAACTCAAATCCAACCGGCGAGACCTCCACTTGTGGTTCAGCGCACCCAGCTTTAGTTATCATCTGGCGAATCTCTTCAATCCGATAAGCTTGTTTGATCAACATCCTGCGGAAGACTAACGTCGTAAACCGGCGGTTCAGCAGGGTATTCGCTCCGTTGATATCGTGTCACGAACGGACGCGACTATTCGCCCGCGCGCTGGCTGCAGTACTGGCTCCACCGCGGTCCATTGTTCATAGTTCAATTTCCAGCGTCCTGTCACGGCGTTTCGCGATTATCCCAGAGCAATCCCACGATCGCGCGAATTCGCCTTTCAAGTATTTATGAGACTGGCCCTATTGTGGAGAGTTTGGCTCTTGTTCCCCAGGGTCCTCGGGCTTGTTAAGCCGTAATAGGTGTCTGCTGCGCTCCTTCTGCTCCTGGTCAAGCCGGGCGGCAATTTCCATTTGTTCGCTCGATTTTTGTTTGTGCCCCATGCGAGCGAGAGTGAGGCCGAGATAGTAGTGAGCTTCCTGGAGGGAATCGTCCTGGCCTACGGCCTGTTGCAGAACGGATATCGCTTCCGGATAGTGTTTCTGCTCGAATTCCACTTTTCCGAGCGCCGTCAGAGCGGGGGCATCGGTCGGTTTATTCTCGAGAGCTTTGTGCAGGTCCAGCGCTGCTCGGTCGTAATCTCCCGCATCCAGATCCAGGAGGCCGAGCCGGTAGTACGATTCGCTTTGTGTGGGAAGCAGTGCGATAGACCGCTCAAATTGCGCGCGCGCGTCCTCCGGTCGCTCCATCGCCGCAAGCGTTATGCCCAGCGCACCATAACCGGATGGATCGTCAGGGCGTAATTCGACGTATTGGGCGAACTGCAGGTGAGCATCGTCGTACCTGGCTCGACTCATCAATGCGAATCCCAGGTAGAACATGGCAAGGGCATCGTTTTTGCGTAGCTTCAACGTTTGTTGAAATGCCGCGATCTCATCGTCGGCTAACGACAGTTTTTCGGCCACTATTCCGAATTCATAGAGGACGTCCGCATTCTCCGGCGCATATTTCCGGGCCTCTAACAGGAAGCGCAAGGCACCGTCCCAGTCTCCAGACGCCGACGCCGTCTTTGCCTGATCCATCAGAATGTGGGCCAGGGCGCCCGCCACATCGGTTCGGCCGGGATCGAGGCGCAGGGCCTGCTGCAACTCGGGAACGGCGTCCTGTGTGCGGCCCAGATGCAAATACAAAAGACCAAGGTGCGCGTGCCCAGGCGCAAAGTCGGGCTTTGCTTTCACAACCTGATCGAACAGTTCCTCTGCCTTTGCTTCCTGGTGCTGAAGCACACGCACAACTCCGAGCAGATCGAGAGCGCGATAGTCCTCCGAATTCGAGCGCAGGACAGACTGCAAGTCGTGCTCGGCGCGATCCAGCTTGCCGGCGGCGAGTTCTTTCGCCGCATCCTGCAATTGCGAGGACACGGACGGGCGGCTTGCGGTCGGGGATAAGGAGGCCGCACTCGTGGCGAAAGAGAGAACGACAAGAAATAAGGCGCGGCTTGTGCTGGTCGAAGGGGGCATTTAAGGGTTCGTCTTGTGGAGATTCTCCACCGGTTCGGTAACGGTCAGGATGGCATCTGCCTTCTGATTTGTCAGGACCTGACGGATGCCGCTTGGCCAGCGAATGTCGATCTCGCGGATGGAATCTGTACTGCCGAGGCCAAAATGCAGCCGTTTATCGGACGACGACTGATAACTTCCCGTTGTGGTGACCGTTGCGAACTGTTCTCCCGCGGATGTAAGCACTCGTACCTGAGCGCCGATGGCATCGCGATTGCTTTTTACTCCGACGAGCCGGAGTGTAATCCAGTGATTCGCAGTCTCAGTTTCATTCAGCAACACCCAGGCGGGCCCATCATTCGAAGTAACCACAGCATCCAGTTTCCCGTTGTTAGTAAAGTCGCCAATCGCCAAGCCGCGCGCCGCCCACTGCTGATGGAATACGCTGCCCGAAGCTGCCGAGACGTCGACAAACTTCTTTCCCTGCTCATTATGCAGCAGAGCGGGAGCCTCGCGATAATGCAGGCTCGGTTCGCTGTTCTCGATCGTGTCCATTACGTGCGACTGGACGATAAACAGATCCTTCCACCCGTCGTTGTCGTAATCCATGAAACTTACGCCCCAGCCTGAATGCAACAGAGTGATCGGTCCCAATCCCAAGATGGAAGTTGAGTAATCGAACGTGCCGTCTTTAAGGTTTGTGAAAAGAGCGAATCTCTGGTGGGCCAAATCCGTAATCACGATGTCAGGCCAGCCGTCATTGTTGTAGTCGCTGAAGTCAACTCCCATTCCTGAAAAGGCATGGCCATCGCCGTCGAAACCTACGCCTGAAGCCAGCCCAACCTCCTCAAAAGTTCCGTCGCCCCGATTGTGAAACAGGTATTGCGGGATCGCATCGTTGGCGATCAGGATATCCATCCAGCCATCACGGTCATAATCAGCGATAGCAACGCCCAGGCCCTTGCCAGGCTTATCGATACCAGCCTGATGAGACACTTCGGTGAATTTTCCGCCGCCATCGTTATGAAACAGCAAGACCGATTCAGGCTTGAATTTATCAGGATGGCAATACCCTCGGGAACCTTTGGAATCGCCGCAAAAAATGTCATTGAAGTCGTACTGCATGTAGCGCGCGACGATCAGATCGAGACGCCCATCGTTGTCATAGTCCACCCAGGCAGCGCTGGTCATCCATCCCGAGCCTGCAACGCCCGCGGCATCGGTAACATCGGTGAACGTTCCATCGCCATTGTTGTGGTAGAGCGTGCTACGCCCGTATCCTGCGACATAAAGGTCTTCAAATCCGTCGTTGTCGTAGTCCCCAACCGCCACTCCTGTGGAATAGCCATAGCCGGTGAGACCGGCTTTTTCAGTCACATCTTCAAAGGTGCCGTCTGGCTTCTGATGGTACAGGCGGTTCCAATACTTTTGTCCGTCTTTCTTTGGAATCGCCCCTTTGGGCATTGGATCAGTGATCGGTGCACCGTTGGCCAAGAAGATGTCGAGCCGGCCATCGTTGTCGTAGTCGAAGAGCGCAACTCCTGAACCCATGGTTTCCAGGAGGTACTTCTTCGCAGTTGGGGACGCTTGTTGGCGGAAATGAATGCCCAATCGTTCTGTGACATCGATAAAATTCCCGGCCACCGACGGCGCTTGTCCGCGCACTTGGAAGAACCCCGTGACGGCCACCACGATAACAAGAGCTGCACCAATTGCCTGTCCAATCCTGAGGTGAGAGTTCTTCATTGAAGTTAAGGCGATTTCAGCTAAAGCTAAGGCGTGCGCAACGCAACCATTGTAATCCCAGCAATGGTCGCTGACATGCCGAGTGTTCCGTGAAGAAACCTCAATTTGTTCGTTTGACATAGAAACAAACATAAGAATATCATTTTTATTGCAAATAGAAAAGCTCTATCGATGCGCTAAAACGTCCCAAAGGCCGCCTTGAAAATTGCCTTCGTGACTCGCGCGTACCATGACGTTTCGGCTTAATCCATACTGCTGGCCTTCCTTCCGCGAAAGCCAGTCTGTTTTTTGATGCGGTCAAGGGAAGGAATCCGGGGGAAACATGCAATTCAGAACGTTCTCAGGTTGTGTGGCGCTGCTGGTGGCCACCTGCTGCACGCTGGCCGGACAACAAGCCGAGGTCAACCGGAGCAGTTCCGGGATCCAGACAATTTTCATCATCCCCGGCAGCCATTGGGATCTGGGCTTCAAACTGCCTCCACAAGAACAACTCGAAGACATCAAGCCTCACCTGGACGGTGTGATTCGCGCAGCCAAGCAGGATCCTCAGTTCCGCTGGGTGATTGAGAGCGCCTGGCAAGTGCAGGCCTGGCTGGATCGGACCAAGGATCCGCAGGCGATTCAGGACTTGACGAGCCTGGTCCGAAGCGGGCAGATCGAATTGTCCGCGTCATGGGGCAGCGAGCACACAGAGTTCATGGGAACCGAGCAGCTCAACCGGATCGTCGATTTGTCGCGAGATATCGAGAAGCGGTTGGGCGTAACGACCGACATGGCCATGATGGACGATGTGCCGGGATTCACGCTGCGGCTACCCCAGGTGCTGGCACGCAGCGGGATACGCCATTTCGTGACCGGCTCGAATCTGGGTATTTTGGGCGGAGGTACGAGTCTGCATCCGGGAAAGATGCCGATTCACTGGCAGTCCCCGGATGGAAGCACGGTGCTGATGTGGCAGACAGGCAGCAAAAGTGGCGGGTACACCGAGGCCATGTCCGATTATTTCCTCGATCCTTCTGCCCACTACTACAGCGCCGCGGCGGACACGCGTTTTTATCCGAAAACCTGGAGCAACCTGACTTCGCTCGAGATAATGCAGCGCGGCGTAGACAAGCTGCAGGCGGAATACCACAAAGCAGGCTACCCGTACGACGCGATGATGGTTCTTTACCTGCACGATTTCATCCCGGCGTCATATGAGGAGGAAGGATTGCTGCCGGCGGTGCGCGCGTGGAACGCAGCCGGCAAACAGCCTCGGTTGGTAGTGGCGACCCCCAAGGAGTTCTTTGATTACATACAGCGTCGCTACGGAGATCCATTTCCGACTTATTCGGGCGATTTCAGCGGGCTCTGGTCGGAGGTCAAGACGAACTCGCCAGGCATCACGGGCGACGCGCGCTGGGTGCAGGATTATCTGCCACAGGCTGAGGCGCTGTGGTCGCTGTTGACGATTCGTTCCGGAACGCAATTTCCGGCGAACACCATTGCCGACGTGACGAATAAGATGCTTACTTACGACGAGCACTCAGGCGCGGGGCAGGGGGGCTGGCCCAAGGTGATGACGCAGGCTCAGGTGAACCAGCAAAACCAGGAATATGCGACTTTTACCCAGACCTCGCGCGTCGAAACCCGTAACATGCTGATCGTAGGCGTGGAGCGGATGTTCGCCGCGAAGAGCGATCCGGAAAAGAAGCCGAAATGTGTGGTCTATAACGCGCTCAGTTGGGAGCGCAGCGGTATAACGCGGGTGCATCCTACCTCGCCCGATCTTACGCAAGTCCGCGACGCCGCGACGGGCAAGGTTGTGCCCTCGCAATTGAATATAGACGGGAGCATCAGCTTCACGATTGAGGATGTTCCGCCGGTTGGGTTCCGCACTTATTTTCTCGAGCACTCGTCAGCACCGCCCGCAAAAGAGGAAGAAGTAAGTGGCGACGTGCTGGAGAACCAGTTTTACAAAATCCGGCTGCGCGAACTGGACGGGGCCGTCGACAGCATCTGGGACAAGCCAATGCACCGCGAGCTCGTGAATCAGCAGTCAACGCAACGCGTGGGCCAACTGGTCCGGTGGTCGCTTATGAGTTATTTGCCGGACGAGGAATGGAGGACGAAGGTGCGTCACTTCCGCGGTCCTCTGACCGACGAGCTGGTGATCGTACGGCCGAGCACGTGGTGGCCCGAGACACGCGTCACGCTCGATTCCGGGGAGCGAACAGTGTATCTCGACGAGGTGTTCGATCGCTCGCGCATGCCGCCTGTGCCGCTGAGCAAAGGCAGCGAGTACTATAGCTTCGAATTCCCATTTAACTTTGGCAACCCCGCCAGGATCATGGTAGACGACGGAATCGGCTTCCACGACCTACCGAAAGATTACCTTCCGGGAGCGAGAACCGATGAGGCCACGCCCATCCATACGCTCGCGCTGATGGACAACGGCGCTGCGCGGTCAAACTCGATCAATCTGCTGCAGCGCGAAGACTTCCTCGATCAGCCGTTGCTGGGTTACGGCGCAACCGGACTGCTGGATCACTACACGAACGATGTGCGGGTAACGGCTTTGCGCAAGGCGGATCAAGGCGACACGAAAGATGCGGGTGTGGTGACATTTCCGACATTCGAGCCAGGCTATGGCCCGCGCTATACTTCATCTTTCGCCATCACCTCGGCGGCGAGTTTTGATCCGGTGGCGTCGTATCGTGCCGGCTGGGATTTCAACGTGCCGCTTATCACGGCGCTCCTGCCTCCTGACCGAGAACCGGATGAGAACACTGGATCGTTTATTTCGGTCACTGCGCCCGGCGTGGCAATTCTCGCTTTCAAGCCATCAGACGATGGAAACCCGGATCACTTCACACTTCGTCTGCAGGAGATTGCGGGAAACGCGACAAAGTGTACCATTCACTCTTCTCTCAGGATTAGCGCTGTCGCGGAGACTGCCATGACAGAGGACGTCATCCTTCACCCAGGGTTAAACGAAGACGATATCAACATTGGTGCACACGAAACCCTGACTCTGCAGTTGACAATTCCCCACAGCAAGAACGATCGCCAGCGATGAGAACGGGAGTAGCAAACGATGAAATGCTTCAGCATCGATCTTGGCGGAACTCACGCAACTTGCGGTCTGGTCGAGGACGACAGAATTCTCGCATCGGAGACCCTGGATGTCGAGAATGCGGGAAGTCTTGCGAGGATACTCCCCCGACTGGCCGAATCGCTCAAACGACTGGGCGGCGGGAAGATCCCGCATGAAGGGGAAGTGAGCGGCGTTGCCATCGGGCTTCCCGTGATTGTGGATTTTTATCGCGGGAAAGCTCTGGGTTGCAACGGCAAATATTTTGACTCGCACGAGGTTGATCTGCAGTCATGGGGTCAGGAGTCGCTGGGTTTGCCGCTGTTCGTTGAAAATGACGCGCGCATGGCTTTGCTTGGAGAGGCCTACGCCGGTGCCGGACGAGGATTTCGAGACATCGTGATGATCACGCTGGGAACAGGGATCGGCGGAGTCGCGATGATCGAAGGGAAACTGCTCCGCGGGAAACATGCGCAGGCCGGTTGCATCGGTGGACATCTCCCAGTCAAGTTTGACGGCCGCAAATGTACCTGTGGGGCTGTAGGATGCGCTGAGGCGGAAGCATCAGGATGGTCGCTTCCGTTAATTGTGAACGAGTGGACAGGCATCGCCGACAGCTCTCTCTGCCGATACGAAAACATCGGTTTTCGGGAGTTGTTTCGAGAGGCGGCGCGCGGCGACAGAAGCGCGTGCGAAATCCGCGATCGTTGTTTGCGGGTCTGGGCAGCAGTCGCGGTCGGACTTGTGCACGCCTATGACCCCGAAATCGTGATTTTGGGCGGCGGCGTGATGAAGAGTGCCGATGCAATCCTCCCATATATAAAGTCGCACGTGCAAAAGTATGCCTGGACGCCCTGGGGCAAAGTCGAAGTGCGCGCTGCTGAATTAGGGGACAATGCGGCCCTATTAGGAGCAATTCCGATGGTGGCAGAGGCTAAAGCCTAGAGCTTACGAACGGGCCAAGGGCAGGGCTTGGTTTCTCCGTGGGCCTCCCCCAGTTTCAGAACAAGAATAGACTTTGCGATCACCAATTGTGACGCCGTACACACTGTTTTTCCTGAGTTTTGGCGTGTCCTGCCAGATATTCTCACAATCTCGCCTATACGTCGATGCCGCTGAATCCGGGAGATCTTGTGTCCGTCGAATGGAAAAACGAAAGTGATAAATTTCGCTTGACATCAATTAGAAACCAGTAGTAATCTTTATCACTGTAAACGGAACAAGCCGAGTTTTGTGCCGTAAAGAAAAAAGCAAAGGATCTGAAATTTTGAAGGGGGCAGGAATGTCGAAGCGATTCAGAGTTATTTCAATTGATAGGGATGGGACATTTGCCGGTCACCATTGGTTGAGTTTGGCCAGCATGGCGATCCTGGCGATTCTCTTGATGTCGTCAACGTCGATGGCTGCAGCACAGAGCGCTGGCAACTTCGATACCGGTACGATCACCGGCGCGGTCAGCGATCCAACCGGCGCTGTGATTCCGCACGCGTCGGTGGCGATCACCAATACCGGGACCGGCATTGTGACGAATGCAAAAACCGGAGACTCCGGGCTCTTCACGGTTCCCGCGCTGCCTTTCGGCACTTACGTTGTGAGCGCCTCGGCGGATCGCTTCGGAAAGGCCGCCACAGCGCCATTTGTGCTGAATGCCGGCGCCACAACGCGAGTAGATTTAAAGCTCTCGCTGGCCGCGATATCGGAGAGCGTTCAAGTAACGGGCACGATGGCGACGGTGAACCTGAGCAACAGCACAGCGGGAACCACTCTGAATGCAAATCAGATTGAGAACCTGCCCACCAATGGGCGCGATGTAATGGATTTTCTTGAGATCGCGCCAGGCTCGGTAAATTCGACCAGCTTCTTCCAGGGAAGCGTGAACGGCCAGGAGAATTTTATGACTGGCATTGAAGTAACGCTGGACGGCCAGAATGCATCGCGGCCCGACATCAGCGGCTTCGACGAAACTGAAGGCAACGAGGCCAACCGCATGACGCGGGCCAGCGTCGACAGCATTCAGGAAATTGATTTTGCCAACAACGGCTACAGCGCCGATGTGGGACATTCACTTGGCCCACAAATGAATATCATTACCAAGGGCGGAACCAATCAGTTCCATGGAGAAGCGTTCGAATTCTTCCGCAACGATGCTCTGGACGCGAAAGACTATTTCGCCAACTCGCTCACAAACCCGAAGGTTCCTCTGCGGATGAATCAGTTCGGCGCCAACCTCGCCGGTCCCATTGCGACGAGTAAACTTTTCTTCTTTGCCAACTACGAAGGCCTACAACAGCACACCACGGCCATCAATTCTCTGTATTCGGTTCCCAGCGCATCTGTCCGTTCGCAATTCGTTGCCGCGATGCAGCCGGTTTTGGCGCAGATGGCGCCTCTGCCAGCGGGTTGCGCGACGATTCCCGTTTCGACTTCGTGCAACTTCGTTCCAGGTTATGGCACCAACCTCGTCTACGATCCCGCTGCTCTGCCGACGACTGTAAGTGAAAACAGCGGAGCAGTTCGTGGCGACTCACTGCTGTCCAAGATAACGTGAGGTGTTCTGGGCGGACGTTGATCTGACAGGAAATAGGGCTGCGAACCCTGGCTTTAACGGAGCGGGTTGGACAGCTTCGAGTTATGCGTCGCGTTGTCTGCTG
>Ga0302192_10000071_pt1 | contig 64243 bp, 53 predicted proteins | sample II_Bog_E3_2_FD_200230 | JGI IMG/M metagenome (GOLD analysis project Ga0302192, IMG submission 200230) | Peat permafrost microbial communities from Stordalen Mire near Abisko, Sweden - II_Bog_E3_2 | ecosystem: Environmental > Terrestrial > Soil > Wetlands > Peat | place: Sweden: Abisko...
GCCTTCTGTAAGGCAAAATTACGGCGCCATCAGCATTTTCGGCAATCTCGTACCACCACAAAACGCCTTCGTCATGTGTTCATGAATAATGCAGGCTAGCCCATAGTGACTGCTACAATTGAGCCAATGCCCTTCCCGTTCAAGATCTCGCTGAGCAAGCTGCTGAACGACCGCACCTTCGGCAAGACGCCGGCCGGTCGGCAGGCCGAGAGCCTCTATCAGGCGCCGGAGTTTACTCCGGAGGTGGTCAAGGCCGTTCTGCTGATCTACACGCTGCTGCGCTTGAAGCCCAACGAAAAATCGCGCCTGCTGTGGCAGCAGGAGTGCAATGCGGCTTCATTCGTCGAATACGAAGCCCTGAAGCCGCTCTTCGCGGCGCTGCCCAAGCCGAAGCGAGTTCTGGAAATCGGCGTCGGACTGGGACGCTCTGCCGTGGTCTTCGGCAAGAAGCGCGTCTGGGACGAGGACGCTGTCCTGCATCTCTACGACACCAATGGTTCCGAGACCAAGTACAAGCAGAAGTTCTACGACGCGCCGCCCAAGTGGCCGGATCTGTCCAGCTTCTGCGGCAATCTGCCGCTGCTGGAGATCTTCCTCCGGCACAACGGGCTGACGAATTACACGATCCTGGATGCGGCCGAGCGGCCGCTGAGCGCGCTGCCTGGACCCTACGATCTGATCTACGGCTTCTACAGCCTCGGCTTCCACTGGTCGATCGAGCATTACCTGGACGATCTGGAGCCGCTGATGAACGAGCGGACGGTCGTGATCTGCACGCTGAACAAGCACTTCAAGGCCTTTCCGCGGCTTGGGAATTATTCCACGCGCGTGCTGCAGGCCGCCGGGACGCGCAAGGGCGCGCGGCCGTTGAGCTTCCTGGCGCTGAGCAAGAGCGCGCTGCCCGAGGTCGGACTCTCGGTGAGCCAGGCCTATCCCGACTGAAGCGAAACACTCTGAATTTCCCGATCTGATGCGCGCAGAGTTCTTCTTCTGCGGTGTTGCGGCACGCGACGAAAACACGACATTTTGGGCTACAGCATTTTCGCTTCTGGTGTATACAGAATCCTTGCAGTAAAGTGGCTTTTTCCTCAAGAAAAAGCCACCTTCGATGCGCTCGTAATGTCAACAAGTGAAGCGAAAATGCTCTATAAAGTGGCCAAAATCGGGGGTTTGATGTTACTGATTGGTTAACATCATGATTTCTTATGTTGTTCATTCCTTGTGTATTACATGATTTTTCTGGAAAATTATCATCTCCTAAAGGGGTAGGGGGGGTGGGGGTAGGCCGAAAAACAGGGAATAGGGAACAGGGATCAGAAAAGACACGGCTATGGCTCGTGTTCATGCTTGGAGTGTGCGCCGGCGGCGGGTAATTTTATGCAACGGACGGCGGAATCGTTTGCGGTTTCCCTGGTCCGAAAAGCCTGAGCTGAGTACCCGCGGCATCGTTCGACTCAGGCAGGCAGGAATCGGAACAACCTCTTTGGCCTGCACAGGAAGCGGCTCACATGAGGATTGCGCGGGCTACGGATTGTAGCGGCAGAATCTTGTCAACGCCACCCATCTTGATGGCCTCCTTGGGCATTCCGAAGACGACGCAGGTGGCCTCGTCCTGGGCAATGGTCGTCGCCCCGGCCTGCTTCATCTCCAGCATTCCGCGCGCGCCATCGTCTCCCATGCCGGTCAGGATCACGCCGACGGCATTGCGTCCTGCATAGCGAGCGGCGGAGCGAAACAAGACATCGACCGAGGGCCGGTGACGGCAGACCAGCGGCCCATCCTTGATCTCGACGTAATAACGCGCGCCGCTGCGCTTGAGCAGCATATGGTGGTTTCCCGGCGCAATCAGCGCGCGACCGCGGATCACGGTGTCGTTGCTCTCCGCCTCCTTGACGGTGATGGCGCAGAGGCCGTCGAGCCGCTGCGCAAAGGCGCGCGTGAACAGCTCCGGCATATGCTGCACGATCACGATACCGGGAGTGTCGGCAGGCAGCGCTTCAAGGACTGTCTTTAGCGCCTCGGTTCCGCCGGTGGATGCGCCGATGGCGACGACCTTCTCCGTCGTTTCGTCCATCGCATGAGTGGCAGGCGAAAGGATGCAGTCGGCGTTGAGCTTGGGCTCGACCGTGTGGCTGGGTTTGAGGTTGCGCAGACGCGCGCCGGCGGCGGCCTTCACCGCGTTGCAGATTTCGATGCGCGAGTCTTCAAGGAACTGCTTGGTGCCCATCTTCGGCTTGGTGATGATCTCGACCGCGCCATACTCCAGCGCCCGCAGGGTGCTCTGCGCGCCCTCGTCGGCCAGGCTGGAGCAGATCACCACCGGAATCGGATGCTGGCTCATGATCTTCTTGAGGAAGGTCAGCCCGTCCATGCGCGGCATCTCGATGTCCAGCGTGATGACATCCGGCACCTGCTCGGCAATGCGGTCGGCGGCGACAAAGGGGTCGCCGGCCGTGGCGATCACCTCGATCTCCGGGTCGGATTCAAGCACCTCGCGCAGCGTCTGACGAACCACGGCGGAGTCATCCACAATCAAGACGCGAATCTTCGACATGCTCATCGGCCGAGCCTCGTTGCTTTCTTTCATTCTTATCGGCGGCCATCGATGGAGCGCCAGTTTTCATTGCAACTCAGCAGTGCCGTTGCAGAAGCACTTCTCCTGTCAGCGTGTTGAAGTAGATGTTGACGCCGCGCTGGCCGCCCAGAGAGGAAGCCATGATGCAGAAGCCCTCCTCCTCAAGCACTTTGATCGCCACTTCGATATTCAGACTGCCCACTGTGGGCCGTGTTGCATCATTGCTTGTTTGCAATACGTCTCCGCCGCCGAAGATCTTTACGACGACCTCGTCGCGGCAGGCGCCCAGCGCATCGAACTGACAGGCCAGATCGCGAATGGCATAGTCCACGTAGCGGCGTCCGCCGGAGCAAGTCATGGTCAACGCCTGCTTGGGGGGGAAGCGCGGCAGCATCGGATGGCAGAGCGCGCCCACGCCCAGCCGCGGAAGCCAGAAGGCAATGCCCACACAGGAGCCAAGCAACGTGCGCAGAATCGTTGGCTCCTTGACCAGGCGCGATTCTCCCGGCTGCAGGTAGATCTCCGGCAAGCCTTCCTCAGCCCCTGCCATCGATCCTCCTGTAAAGTGCCGGAGCCACCGGCGTCAGCGGAAGATTCATATCGTGCAGTGTTTCCGCATGGCCGACGAACATATATCCGCCCGGCAGCAGGCAATTGGCGAGCTTGAGAAGAATGCGCTGCTGCGTGGGACGGTCGAAGTAGATGATCACATTGCGGCAGAAGATCGCATCCACTTTTTGCGCGATGGGGTAATCGGCGTCCATGAAATTCAGGCGGAAGAACTCGATCGATCGCCGCAACTCCGGCACCACGCGCACCTGCTCTGAGCCGGGCTTGCGGCTGTGCATGAAGTATTTGCGCCGCAGCAGAGGCGAAACCGGAGCCACAATCTCATTGGTATACACGCCCAATTCGGCCTTGGCCAATACGATGCTGGAGATATCGGAGGCCAGAATGCGAAAGCGGAATCCGGGGTGTGACTGCGCGTACTCGCTGAGCACGATGGCCATCGTATACGGCTCTTCGCCGGTCGAGCAGCCCGCGCTCCAGATGGCGAATTGCCTTCCGCCCAGGCTCTCGGTCAGCTCCGGCAAGGCCTTGTCTGCAAGAAAATCGAAGTGCGCCGATTCGCGAAAGAAGTCGGTCTTGTTGGTTGTTACCACATCGATCAGGTGAGCGAGCTCATCCTTGAGCCCCGTATGCCCGAAGAGATAATCGCAGTACTCGCTATAAGAGCTGAGGTTGAGAGCCTTCAGGCGGCGCTTGATGCGCACCTCGAGCATCGTCTTGCGCTCCGTGCCCAAATGGATGCCGGCCTGCGCATAGATCAAATCGCAGAGCCGCGCATAGTCTCGTCCGGAGATCGATTCGTCGTGAGTGCCCATGAGAATGAATGGGGCGGCGGCGCATCTCCACCTTCAGCAAAGTGGAGATGCGCCCGTGTCCGCCCCATATCCTTTCCTATGCCGCTGCTTCCACCAACTGCCTGGACTGCGGCTGCTTGCTTGCCGTCTGTTTGACGGCCTCCGTCTTGACCGCTTCCTGGCGCAGCACATCCTGTCCGCGCACTGCGGCCAGTTCCTCGGTCGAGAACACCCGGTCGATGTCCAGAATCATGATGAACTGGGTATCGCGCTTTCCCATCCCCTTGATGAAATCGGTCCGTATCTGGGTTCCGATTCTGGGCGCGGGCTGAATCTGATCCGGCTCGAGATCGATCACTTCTTCGACAGAATCGGTCAGTGCGCCGATCACCGTCGATTCGCCGTCCAGCAATACCTCGACTACAACAATGCAGGTGTTGCGCGTGCTTTCCGTCTTCGACATCTCGAAGCACTGGCGGAGATCGACGACCGGGACCACGCTGCCGCGCAGGTTGATGACCCCGGCCATGAAGTCCGGCGTGCGGGGGATCTGGGTGATGGTAGTCAGGTCGAGCACCTCTCTTACCTTGGCCACATCGGTGGCAAAGATCTCATTGCCGAGCTTGAAGGTGAGGTACTGCCGGGTCTCCGTGATTTCACTAACGCTCATACTCGAACTCCTCTCTGACTCGTGAAGACTGGAGCGGTTCTCGAACGCCGGGAACCGCTCTCTGTGTCCGCCCATGCGGGAGCCACCCGGTTAGTAACGCTCGAATTCACCATCGAGCTCGTCGTGTTTGTCCTTGAGCCGCAGATTGACCCCTGCTCCGCCCGCCGCTCTCCCGACAGAAGAAGCATGTCCCGCTGGCTTGACGGAATGCGTCGCGGCGGCCTTTGCGGGACGGACGGCCTTCTGGCCACCGCCCTTCCGGCCGCCCTCGTCTCCGGTATGGAAGAAGCCCAGCGCGCTGACCAGTTGATCGGACTGCCCGGTCAGCTCCTCGGTCGTCGACGCCATCTCCTCCGACGCCGAGGCATTCTGCTGGATTACCTTCTCCAGTTGTTGCAGCGCCTTGTTGATCTGCTCGGCGCCGGTGTCCTGTTCCTTGCTGGCCGCCGATATCTCCTGCACCAGCTCGGCGGTGCGCTGAATGTCGGGCACCAGTTTATCCAGCATCTCGCCGGATTTCTCCGAAACCCTGAGCGTGGTCGAGGAGAGCTGATTGATCTCCGCCGCGGCCTTCTGGCTGCGCTCGGCCAGCTTGCGGACTTCAGCGGCCACCACGGCAAAGCCTTTGCCATGCTCGCCGGCACGCGCTGCTTCAATCGCGGCGTTCAACGCCAGCAAGTTGGTCTGGCGCGCAATTTCTTCGATGATCGAGATCTTGTTGGCGATCTCCTTCATCGCCGCGACCGCTTCAAGTACGGACTTGCCGCTCTCCTGCGCGTCCTTGGCGCTCTTGTTGGCAATCTTGTCGGTCTGCTGCGCGTTGTCGGCGTTCTGCTTGATGTTACTGACCATCTCCTCCATCGAAGAAGAGGCTTCCTCGGCCGCCGCCGCCTGTGCGCTGGCGCCCTTGGACACCTGGATCGAAGCCGTCGAGATGGATTGACTGGCTGCCGCCACTTCGCCGGCAATTCCGCGAATGTCGCTGACCGTTTGCGTCAAGCCCGCCACCATCGAGCCAAGCGCCTGCATCAGCTTGTCCTGCGGCGAGCGCTCGTGGATCTCCACGGTCAGGTTGCCGTTTGAAATCTCCTCGGCCGCCGACGTAATGTCGTTCATGGCGACGATGAGCGTGTTCAGGTTGTTCTTGATCAGGTTGAAGTCGCCGTTATAAGTGTCGGTGATCTGCGACGGAATGTCTCCCTTGCTGATCTGCTCAACGTACCTTGCTGATACATTCAAAGGGCCGATCACCGCATCCAGCGTGTCGTTGACACCCTGCACAATCTTGCGGTAGTCGCCCTGGTGCTTGCTGGCATCGGCGCGCGTGGCCAGTTTGCCATCGACGGCCGCCTTGACCAGCATGCCCGCGTCGCCGACCAGCGCGTTGACCGCGTCAATGCAGGTGTTCAGGTTGTTCTTGATGGTGTTGAAATCGCCATTGTAGGTTTCGGTGATCCGGGTAGGAATGTCGCCGCGGCTGATCCGGTCGACGTAATTGGCGGAGACGTTCAGCGGACCGATGACCGCATCCAGCGTGTCGTTGACGCCTTGCACGATCTTGCGGTAGTCGCCCTGGTGCTTGGAAGCGTCTGCGCGCGTGGCCAGCTTGCCGTCGATGGCGGCTCTGACCAGGACTCCGGCGTCTGCGACCAGCATATTCACTGCGTCGATGCAGGTATTCAGGTTGTTCTTGATGGTGTTGAAATCGCCGTTATAGGTGTCGGTGATCTTGGCCGGAATATCTCCCTTGCTGATGCGGTCCACGTAGTTCGCGGCAACGTTGAGCGGCGCAATCACGGCGTCGAGAATCCCATTTACGCCGCGCACGATTTCTGCGTACGCGCCCTGGAACTGATCCTGCTTGCCGCGCTCGGCAAGATGGCCTTCCTTGGATGCATCGGTCAGCCGCGCCAATTCCTTTTGCAAGCCTTGTAACACGACGGCCACATTGTTGATGGCTTGCTTCATCTTTTCGTGATCGCCCTTGTAGGTTGCGGCAATCAGCTCGTCGATCTTGCCATTCGAAATCTGTGCCAGAACACGGTTGCCCTCGGCGATGGGCAGCAGAATCGCATCCAGCATGGTGTTCACGCCGCGCACGATCTCGGCATACGCGCCCTGGAACTGTTCCGGCTTGCCGCGATCGGAGAGCTGCCCTTCCTTCGAGGCTTCGATCAGCCGCGCCATCTCCTTCTGCAATCCCTGGGTCACGATGGCCACGTTGTTGACCGCGACCTTCATCTTCTCGTGATCGCCCTTATACGTTGCGGCGATAAGCTCGTCGATCTTGCCGCTCGAAATCTGCGCCAGAATGCGGTTGCCCTCGCCGATGGGCAGCAGAATCGCGTCCAGCATGGTGTTGACGCCGCGCACAATCTCGGCATACGCGCCCTGGAATTGCTCCGGCTTGCCGCGATCCGAAAGCTGCCCGTCTTTGGAGGCCTCAATCAGCCGCGCCATTTCCTTCTGCAAATTCTGCGTGACTGTGGCCACGTTGTTGACGGCGACCTTCATCTTCTCGTGGTCGCCCTTGTAAGTCGCGGCGATCAGCTCGTCGATCTTGCCCGCCGAGATCTGCGCTAGAACGCGGTTGCCCTCGCCGATCGGCAGCAGGATCGCGTCCAGCATCTCGTTGACGCCCTGCACGATCTCGCGATGCGTGCCATTGAACAGCGTCGCCTTGCCGCGCTCCTCCAGACGGCCTTCCTTGGAGGCGTCCACCAGGCGCATCACTTCATTCAGCACCAGCATCAGCTCGTCGTCTTCTTCGGTCGGCAGTTTCTTCTCGCTCACGCGGTCACGGACCCCATGTCCGTTTCCGCCGTTCCCGGAGACCGCGCCATGCAGCTTCCGGCCCTCACTCACCAATGCAGTTGGCATATATCCGCCCTTCCTTTCGCTGGAATCTCTTTTCTTCCATCGTTTGCCCGGAGGCATGAGCGCGGAAGCGCGAGGCTCAGCAGGTTGAATCGTTGATGGACAGGCGCTGGCGCTCGTTCCAGCACCGACGAAGGTCTACATAGCTCGTTGCTGCGCCGCATTCCCTTCTCGCAGGCTCTGCTTGACGGCAGCCGCAACTGCTGCCGCCGGACGCCCGCGCGCCCCGTGCGCAATCGCGCGCACCGCATCCTGCGCCAGCCGCTCCGGATCGAGAATCAGCGCCACGGTTCCATTGCCCAGAATCGTCGCCCCGCTGACCACCTGCACGTGCCGGTAGAAGCGGCCCAGATTCTTGATCACTGTCTGGCAGTCGCCCAGCACCACATCCACCACAAAGCCATAGCGGCCGGCCTCGGTCTCGACGATCATGATCTGCTCGATCTCCGGCTGCGGAGTGCCGATGTTGAAGTACTCGCGCAATCGAATGTATGGGATCAGCTCGCCGCGCACATGGGCCAGATGCTTGCCGTTCGCCGCCTTGACGTCGGCCCGCGTCAGCTCGACGCACTCCTGCGTATTGGCCAGCGGCAGCACAAAGAACGCATCGCCGATGCTCACCAGCAAGCCGTCGATGATGGCCAGCGTCAGCGGCAGGCGCAGCGTGACGCTGGTGCCCTTGCCGGGCGCGCTCGACACGTCGATCGAGCCGCGCAGGCTGTCCACCTTCTGCCGCACCACATCCATGCCCACGCCGCGGCCGCTCACGTCGGTCACCTGCTTGGCCGTCGAGAAGCCCGGCTGGAAGATGAAGGCGAAGATCTCCTGCTCGCTCAACTGCGCGCTCTCTGTCGTCAGGCCCCGCTCTATGGCGCGCCGGCGCACTGCCTCCGCATTGATGCCGCCGCCGTCGTCCGAGACCGCAATCAGCACGCTCGCTCCGGAGTGGCGCGCACACAGATGAATATTCGCGATTGCCGGCTTGCCTTGGGCAACGCGCTGCTCCGGCGATTCGATGCCGTGATCCATGCTGTTGCGGATCAGGTGCATCAGCGGATCGCTCAACTGATCGATGACGGTCTTGTCCAACTCGGTGTCGGCGCCCTCGATCGTCAGCTCGACATTCTTGCCCAGATCGCGCGCCAGATCGTGCACCAGGCGGCGAAACTTCTCGAAGGTCGCCCGCACCGGCATCATGCGGATATTCATCGAGTTCTCGCGCAGAGACGAGGTCAGCCGCTCAATCTCTTCAGAGACGGCGGCCACCTCGGGGTCGTCGTGCTGGGCGGCTATCTGGCTCAGCCGCGCCTGCACCGTCACCAGTTCGCCCACCAGATCGACAAACTGGTCCAGCTTGGCCGCGGGCACCCTCAGGCTGGTGGCGTTGTCCGGAGCGTCGTAAGAGCGCCTGCCGCCGCGGTTCTCGCGCTTGTCATCGAGCGCGCGGGCCGTCAGCTCCGCCTCGCTCATCGCCTTTGCGGCCTCTTCCGTTGCAGTCGGCGCCGCAATCACCAGCGGCTCGATCGTCAGTTCGCAACTGTCCTCGACAAAGATGAAGACATCGCGAATCGCGTCGCGCCCCGCCGTGGTTGCCAGCACCATCTCCCAGGCCGCATAGCAGCGCTCCGGGTCGATCTCATCGAGCGGCGGCAATGAGGCCATGCTCGCCTTGACCGCCAGGCCGCCCAACTGCTTCAGCTCGCGCACAAGCAGCAGAGGATTGGTGCCGTTGCGCATGAAATCCGCGCCCGGCGCAAAGCGGATCGACCACTCCTGTTGCGCGTTCTTCGCCGCCTCACCCGTCTCGGCCTTCACTTCCGCATTCGTCTTGGACTTGCTCTTCGCGCCCGATTTCGACGGCTTGCCCTTGACGGCCGGCTTCTCCCCTTTGCCCGTCAGGTGGCGCACCTTGCTCAGAATCTCCGCGCAGGCCGCCGGATCGGCCGCCGCCGCGCCATCCAATCCCTCCTCCAGCATCGCCCGTATCTGATCCAGCGCCGACAGCGTCAGGTCGATCAGATCCGCGCTGATCTGGAGCCGTCCGTTGCGCACCTCGTCGAAGGCCGACTCCAGATTGTGCGTGAAGGTGGCCATATCCTCGAAGCCGAACATCGCTCCGGAGCCCTTCAGCGTGTGCAGCGCGCGAAAGACCCGCCCCACCAGCTCCTGATCGCCGCGATTGTCGTTCAACTCCAGCAGCGCGGACTCGAGTTCGACAAGAACCTCGCGGCCCTCTTCACGAAAGGCAGTCTTGAATTGGTCGGCCTTGCTCGCCATCGACAACTGCTCACCCCGCTCGCTTATGCGGCCTTCTCGGCCATCCATATCTGTTGCAGCCCCGCCTCGCTCAGCGCGGAGAGAATCTGTTGCGGCACAACATCCGAATAGGCGAAGCCCACGCCCGCGCCCTTCGCCTTGCGCTCGGCCGCCATCAGCAACTGCACTGCCGTCACATCCAGATCGGTTGCGCCCCCGAGATCCACGCGCACCTCCCCGCCCTGCGCAACGGCCGTCATCAGCAACTGCTTCAGCTCAGCCGCCAAAGAGATGTCGATCGCACCTTCCAGGCGCAGCGTGCTCCATCCCGTGCCCTGCTCCAGCGTGACGCCCACGTTCACTCTCCCAAAATCTCTCTCTTGCCCGCATGCTCAATCCCGCTGCCGTGATGCCGTCTAGCAAGGGGCTGTGTCCTTCAGTCAGCGGTTGGCCTGTGGAGCAGATCTCTATCAAATAGGATGATTTACATCCAATTCGATACGATCTATTCTGTCCTCTTTCCCGTGGATGCAGCCTGGACAGACGCTCCCCTTCACTGCACTCTATCGGCAATCGCTGCAATCAATCGCGACGAACGGAGGATACGGGCCGCGGCCTCAATTTCCTATTCCCAAATAGATAGTTTTCTCCCGCTCCGGGAATTCGCCTGCAAAATCCATGACTCGCCTTTTTTGCAAGCTGGCCGATAATCTCATTGATGGTAATTCTCGATTGGAGAGCCGTATGGCCTTGATGTCCTGGAACAAGAAGCACTCGGTCGGTGTGGAAGCCCTGGATAACCAGCACAAAACGCTGGTGGATATCCTGAACGAACTGCATGCCGCCTCAATACAAGGCAGGGTGCAGGAGGTTGCCGGCGCGCTGATCCGGAAGTTGGTTACACTGGCCGGCGAACATTTTGCGGCAGAGGAAAAGCTGATGGAGTCGATCCAATTCCCCGGTCTGGCCAACCATCGCGCCAGGCACAAAGAGCTCACCGGCAAGGTGGCCGAGTTTGTCACCCGACAGCAGAAGGGCGACAAGACGGTGTACACGCAGTTACTTTACTTTGTGCGCGATTGGCTCACCAAGCATATGCAGACCGAGGATCAGGAGTATGCCGCATACCTGCGCTCGCATCCGCTCCGCTGACAATCGATCTTTTGAAAGGGCACGACTTCACAGGCTGCGGAAAAACTCAATAACAGCCTTGTTTTGTATCAGGGCACGACTTCACAGGCTGCGGAAAAACTCAATAACAGCCTTGTTTTGTATCAGGGCACGACTTCACAGGCTGCGGAAAAACTCAATAACAGCCTTGTTTTGTATCAGGGCACGACTTCAGTCGTGCCGCAAAGGCCGCAAAATCAATCGGGCTTCAGCCCCTGAGGGAAGCTCAGAGCCTCACGATCAACTTCCCTCACTTTTCCTGAGACCCTGCCGATAGACACTCTATTGTTCGGAATAATGTGGCCCGCAATCATCGGTCGGGCTTCTGACGCGGAGAGCGGGCAACGAAGCAAGCCGTGAGGTAAATCCCCCATGGGTATGAAGGTCCTGGTAGTCGATGATTCGGTCACGATGGTGATGAGCCTGAAGACCACGCTGGCCATGAACGGCTTTGAGGTGGAGACGGCCAACAACGGGCAGGTTGCGCTGGAGAAGTTGAATGCCGGATGCAAGCCCAACCTCATCGTCACCGACATCAATATGCCGGTCATGGGCGGCTTGGAGCTCATCCCCAAAATTCGCGCCATGGCGGGGTTGAAGTTCACCCCCATCCTCACCCTGACCACGGAAAGCGACGCCGCCAAGCGCGACGAAGGCAAGCGCGCCGGCGCCACTGGATGGATCGTCAAGCCATGCTCGGGCGATGACCTGCTCCGTGTCATCAAAAAGGTTCTGCCGGGAGCATAACAGTATGGCGACTGCGACCTATCGAGATGTGACGAGTTACTCTCCCGCGCCCGCCGCCCCGGAGCTGCTCCCTGATCAATCCGATATCCTCGCCGACAGCTTCCGCCTGCGCAAGGCACGCAACCGGCTGCTCTCCCAGACGGTCGTCCGCCTGGCATTCGTTCTGCTGTTTTATCTCGCCATGCGCTCCATCGTCGGCCCGGTTCCCGTCGGCACCGAGATCGAAACAGCGCTGGCCTTTATCATCTGCCTCGTCCTTCCCCTGCTGATCGGCCAATGGCTCAACTGGCGGCTGGCGCGCAAGGGCATAGCCGACCTCGGTATCATGGGAACATTGAGCAAGAGCGAACTGGCCAATGTAGCCACGCGTCGCGGCGCCATGCGCGACGAGTTGAAGGACTCCAAGCCTTACATCGATGTGATGCACTCTCAGATCGGCGATTCTCTCACCGAATCCGAACGTGAGGTCATCCAGGTAATTGAGCAGATTGGCATTCTGAATGACAAGGCGATCGAGCAGCGCAAGCATATCGCCGCATCCATCAAGAGCGGAAAGGCGCTGGCCGAAAGCACCGATCAGCGCGTCGAAAACAACAAGCAGATCATTGCCGCCATCGATATGCAGTTGGAGGTGCAGACGGAGGAGTTCCGCAGCAACTTCGCGCGCATCGAAGGGCTGGCCGACGAGGTCGGCGCGCTGACGCCGCTCATCAAAGTCATCACTTCCATTGCGCAGCAGACCAATCTGCTGGCCCTGAATGCGGAGATCGAGGCGGCGCGGGCGGGCAGCGCCGGCAAGGGCTTCTCCGTGGTGGCCTTCGAGGTCAGAAAGCTGGCGGTGCTCTCCACCAAGGCCGCCGCCGACATCTCGACCAAGATTCAATCCACCTGCAAGAAGGTGAACGATGAGATGGCCGAGGCTCATGCCTCGCTGGAGCAGCACGAGGCCAGCAGCGCGATGAGCCAGTTGGTGACCGATCTGGACCATATGCAGGCCGAGTTCGCCCACAACAGCCGCCTGCTGCTGGAAGTGATAACCGAGGTGGACGCCAACTACGAGGAGAGCGTCAATCGACTCACGCAGGCGCTCGGGCACATCCAGTTCCAGGACGTGATGCGCCAGCGCATGGAGCACGTGCAGGAGGCGCTCGTCGAGATGCGCGACCATATGCAGACGATGTCGCAGCGTGCCTTCGACTTCGTTTGGAACGGGGCGTTCGAGGTCAACTTCAAGCAGATGCTGGAGGCCCATAAAAGCAGATACAGAATGGCCAGCCAGAGCATCACTCACATGAATGTGGCCGGCGGCGAAGACAAGCAGGATCACAGTCATCCCGCAATCGAACTGTTTTAAGTCGAAGTTCAGAACCTGATTCAGTTTGCCAATGCCGCCGCCAACTCACCAACTTGCTCCTCATCGCGAGGTTAGGTCTACAGCATTTTCGCTTCACTTGTTGACATTACGAGCGCATCGAAGGTGGCTTTTTCTTGAGGAAAAAGCCACTTTACTGCAAGGATTCTGTATACACCAGAATCGAAAATGCTGTAATTGGCGCAAATCAAACCCCATCCTCCGATTGCAGATCATTTCCCCCGCCGCGCGCACAATCAATCCATGAACACTTTATCCAGCCGCGCCCTCCCTCAGTCCCTCAGTCCCTTGGTCCCTTGGTCCCTGTTTTTGCTGTACCCCCCACCCCCCCTATATATATTTCCGATATTTTTGCAGTTGTTTTTCACGTAACACGCATCGATTCAATCAGTTATTTTTCCTTGCTGTTGATTATCTGGTAACATCAAATGCCGTATTTTGGCCTGTTTTTGGGCCGAAAAGCAGCCGAATATGGCCAAATATGGCCCAAAAACGCCGCTTTTTCGCGCGTCTTTCCTCGCCTCTTGACTTTTCCCTTGCTCCGGGACTACCTCCATGGGGGTGCCAGGGTCCCTTGCTTTCGGGGACCCGGGATAAGAAGAATCCAATACGCAAAGCGCCTCCGCCAGCAAAGCCGGACCAGAGTTCAACTGCTCACCGTTGGCAGTCGATTGCCTCACGCAGAGCGGTGCTGACCTCCTGCTGCTGGGCTGGGCTGATGCGGTTGAAGAAGGGCAGTGCCAGCGTGCGCCGCGCAATCGACTCGGTGATGGGCAGCTCGGTCGCGCCTGCGCTCGGGTGCGCGCGCCAGGCAGGTTGTAGCCAGGCAGGTTGCAAATGGATCGGCGCAAAGTAGCGGCCGCTCTCGATGCCGCGCCGCGCCAGGAAGGATTGCACCTGGTCGCGGTCAACAGCCTCCGGCAGCCGGACGACGTAGACGAACCAACTGATGGTGCGATTGGGAAGATTAAGCGGCGGCCGCTCCAATCCGGCAACTCCGCCGAGCATTGCATCGTAGCGCGCGGCTGCATCGCGGCGCAGTGCGAGCATCTCATCGATGCGTCCCAGTTGCACGCGGCCCAGCGCGCAAGCCAGCTCCGAGAGGCGATAGTTGTAGCCTTGCTCGTGGTGGTCGAGCCAGTCGCCTGTAGAATGTCGGCCCTGATTTCTCAGGCTGCGCAGGCGCGCGGCGTGCGCCTCATCGTGCACCAGCACCGCGCCGCCCTCGCCTGTGGTGATCTGTTTGTTGGGATAAAAGCCGAAGACGGCCAGCTCGCCGAACGAGCCCGAGCGCCGGCCGTTATACTCCGCGCCGATGGCCTCGCAGGCGTCCTCGATCACCGCCAGATGATGGCGTCGGGCGATGGCCGCGAGCGCATCCATCTCGGCCGGCACGCCGAAGGTGTGAACCACCAGCAGCGCGCGGGTGCGCGGTGTGATGGCCCGTTCAACGGCGACCGGATCGAGGTTCATCGTAACCGGATCGATCTCCGCAAAGACCGGCGTGGCGCGCACTTGGAGCACTGCGTTGGCAACGGCGATGAAGGCGAAGGAGGGCACAATCACCTCATCGCCCGCGCCGATGCCCAGCGTCAGCAGCGCCAGATGCAATCCGGCCGTGCCGGAGCTGACGGCTACGGCATCAGGCACAGAGTGATATCGGGCGAGTGCCGTTTCAAAGGCTGCAAGCTCCGGCCCAAGGCTCAACTGCGGCCCGCGCAGAACGGCGGTGACCGCGTCGATCTCGGCCTCGGTGATGTCGGGTGAAGAGAGTGGAATGGTCATTGAATGCTCGAATCGGATACGCAGTGATTATGCTGTGATGATGTGATTGTTTTGAAAGGGCACGACTTTAGTCGTGCCGAAAGAGCTGCAAAAACATTGAGGGTTTTAGCCTCTGAGGGAATGATCGCACGCATGATCGGCTTGTTCAGAGCTTTCCTAAAAATAAACCAGTTCAAAGCCTCTGAAGGATTGCAATGCTGCGGCATCGGCTGTCGAGCGAGTCAATTATTCAGCGGCTGCGGCTGCTTGATGAGCAACCCGTCGAGCGGAACGGAGGTGAGAACGCGGGCGATGGTGGTGGATGCGGTGCCATCGCCGTAAGGGTTCGCCATGCCGCTAATCGAGTTGCGGAACTCCGCAGAGAGCGCCCGATGAATTGCGGCCAGGATTGCATCGGTTCCAGCGGGCGCGTCGATCACATTGCCGGCGCACTCGCGTCCCTGCTGGCGCATTCCCACGTTGACCACGGGCAGCGCAAAGGAGGCCGCTTCCATGATGCCGCTCGACGAGTTGCCAACCATCGCGTCGACATTGCCTAAAAGGCTCCAGTAAGTAACGGCGTCGAGGTTGACGTAGATGTGTGTGTGCGGTCGCGTCTTTGCCAAAGCCTTCGTGCGTTCGATCAGTGCGAGGCTCCCGGCGTCGGCGTTGGGGTAGACGAAGATGAGCTGACCCTGCACTTCAGCGAGAGCGGCAAAGAGCGCATCGGCCTCGGCGTTGGTATCACGCAGAATGGTGACCGGATGCCATGCGGCCAGCAGCGTAGGCGGCGTCAGCGCCAGGCCAAGCTTGGCCTCCAGTTGCGCGCGGTCGAGCAGTTGCGAGCGCCGCAGGTGGTCGAGTGATGGTGCTCCGGCATGATGCACGCGCCATGGCTCCTCGCCCATCGCAATCACCCGGCGGCGCGCGGTTGGGGTAGAAGTGAAGTGAATGTGCGCCAGCTTGGTCAGAGCGTTGCGCACCTGGTCGTCGATCGCGCCCTGGCTGATTTCGCCGCCTTCGATATGCGCAATGGGAATCCGGAGCGCAACCGCGACCGACGCCGGCGCCAGCATCTCATAGCGGTCGGCGATCAGCAGCAGCAGGTCGGGACGCCAACTCGCGAGCGCGTCTGCCAGGCCGAGGATGGCGATGCCGATCGTCTTGGCCATGCCGGTGTCGGTGTCCGAGTTGAGCAGGCACTCGATGCGCGACAGAATCGGAAATCCATCGGCCTCGATTTCTTTGATTGTGTTGCCGAACTCCGGCGCCAGATGCGCGCCCAGAGCAAAGACTCCCAGCTCGACCTCCGGATGCGCAGCCAACTCGCGCAGTGGCCAGTAGAGATGGCTATAGTCGGCGCGCGACGTGGTGATGACGCCGATGCGGCGCTTCGCCGTTTGCTTTGCATTCATGCGGATACCTGTGGGCTGCTCTTTGCCGAGAGCGCCAAAACTGACGGGCCTGGCGTGTACTCCGGCACCAGCGCGCACAGATGAGTGAGCGCTTCGCTCAGGTTGCGCGCATCGTGCGCGGCGCGCAGACTGGCAAGCCGGCCAGCGAGTTGCGAGGCAGACGGCAGAGTGCCTTCGACGACAAGCAATCCATCGAGGCTGGACGAATGAAATCGTTCCTCTGCGGACCACAACTCTTCCGCCTCCTTATCGCCGGGGCGAAGACCTGTGAAGTGAATCGCAATCGCGCGCTCCGGTGCAAGCGCCTGCGCCATGAACTGCGCCAGCTCTTGAATCCTGTGCTGAGACGGCAGGATGGGCGCGAGCAATGCTCTTGGAGAGGCGAGCGCAGCGGTCAGCAACAGGTTCACCGCTTCATCGATGGTGACAAAGTAGCGTCGCGACTCGGGGCTGGTGACCGTCAGCGGTCCGCCTTGCTTGATCTGGCGCGCAAAGACCTCGGCCACGTTGTTGCTGGAGTGCAATACGTTGCCCAGGCGCAGAACCGTACCCCCTGCGGCGAGCACAATCTGCTCGGAGACGCGCTTGCTGGCGCCCATCACCGAGGCCGGTTGAACGGCCTTGTCGGTGGAGAGCAACACCACGCGCGCGCCATGCGCAGTGGCAACCCGAACGAGAACTCCGCTGCCGAGGATGTTGTTCTCGATCGCCGCCAGCGGATGTTCTTCCATCAGCGGCACGTGCTTGAAGGCTGCGGCGTGATAGACAATGCGCGGCGAGTGATGAAAAAAAATCTCTTCGAGCAGCGCCTCGTCGCCCGCGTTGCCGAGGATGGGAATCATAGTGCAGGCCGCGCCGGAGGCTGCCCAGTCGCGCTCAAGGGTGTAGAGTTGGCTCTCGGAGGTCTCCAGTAGAATCAGCTTGGGCGGTCCGAGCGCGCCCAGTCGAAGGGCAAGTGCGGCGCCGATGGAGCCACCCGCGCCCGTAATGAGAATCGGCTCCCGGCGCAGCAATTCAAGTGCCTGCGGTGGCGGCGAAGCCAGCGCGGGACGAGCAAGAAAGCCGCGCCAATCGAGATTACCGAGCAATGGATGCACAACCGAAGTATAAATCGCTGCGCTAACTGGATTCTGTGTCGTCGCAATCTCAACCGTAACTCCGATGCAGTCTGTTGGCTGCTCGCATACACTATTAGGTTCTACGGCATTTGAGTTGGCAGCCTTCCGGCCGCATTGAGGACGAGAGCGATGAAAATTACCGGGCTTTTGGCCCTTGCATTGTTTGTTGCGCCGGCTGGAGCGCAAACGCGCTACGACGCCGAGGCGGTGCGGCTGAACAATCGCGGCGTGGCCGAGATGAGCCAGCAGATGAGCGAGCGCGCAGGCGCCTCTTTTGCCGCGGCATTCCAGAAGGATCCACGGCTGGCGCAGGCGGCCATCAACGAGGGCATTGCGCTGCTGGCGCAGCAAAAGCTGGACGAGGCAACGAAGTATCTTCAGCAGGCCATTGCGCTCGACCCATCCAGCGCTCAGGCATGGTACAACCTGGGCCTGGCCCAGCACGCGGCCAACGATTTGGAATCGGCGCTTGTCAGCTTTCAGCAGGCGGCCAAGATCGATCCCCGTGATGCGGACTCCACCTACTTCGAGGGCGTCTGTTATCAGGAGTTGAAGCAGTTCGATAAGGCTATCGAAATTTTGCAGAAGACGCTCACGATCAATCCGCTGCACGCTTCGGCGCAGTTTCAGCTTTCGCGCGCGCTGCAACGCACCGGGAATACAGCTGAGGCCAGGGAGCACTTCAAGCTCTTCCGGCATTTGACCAGCACCAAGATCGGCGCGCCCATCGGCCTCGCGTACGGCGAGCAGGGCCACTACTCCACCGTCACGCCGGTCGAAGAGCATGAGCCCGCGAACAAGCCGATGATTCCGGTAAAGCTGGTGGCGCAACCGATGGTGACGGGTAAGGCCGCGCCCTTCACCACCACCGGCGGTGCCTGCATGATGGATGTGACCGGCTCCGGCAGCATGGACCTGGTGCTGATGCAGTCCGGCTCGCAGGCAATTCGCGTGCTGCACAGCAAAGGCAATGGCGGCTATGAGGAGTTTGATGCGGCGGCGGCGGGGCTGAAGGCTTCTGGCCATGCCGTAGCCTGCGCCGTGGGCGACTATGACGGCGATGGCTTGAACGATCTTGCCGTCGCGCTCGACGATGTCGTGCTGCTCTTCCGCAATCTGGGCAAAGGAAAGTTTCAGGACGTAACTGCAGAGGCTGGGTTGAAACCGATGAACCGGCCCAGCGGAATTACTTTCATAGACTACGACCACGATGGCGATCTGGATCTGTTCTTGACCGGAGCGCCTTTGAAAGTTGGCGGCGCGCCGAATGTTTTGTGGAGAAATAACGGGAATAAAACCTTCACCGTGTGGACGGAACCAACGGGATTGGGTGGGGACCACAAAACTAAGGCGGCGATTTTAACGGATTTCAATAATGATCGAGCCGTGGACATTGTTGCCACAGGCGATGGTTATGCGCCTCTGATCTATGTAAATCCGAGGGAGGGAAAGTATCCGATTCAAAAACTCTATGGTTCTGGATTAAACGGAAACGGTGTTAGTCGAAAAAATAGCACTGAACCGCAAAGGCCCGAGGTACAGCAGTATTTACCACAGTCTGTTGGTATTTCAGTTCTCGACTTCAATAAGGATAACTGGATGGATATTGCCGTCACGCACGCGGGCGTGCCGGGGATTACATTGTGGCGAAACGTCGAAGGTGAGAATCACATTGGCCGGCGCTTTGAAAGAGTGGAACTCCCGCTGAAAGACGCACTATACGGATGGGGCCTTACACCCATCGACATCGACAACGACGGATGGATCGATCTCGCGGCGATTCTTGAAACAAAAGACGGCCCGTGCATGAGGGTCTTACGCAATCGTGGCGATGGCAGCTTTGAGGATGTAAGCCATGCGCTCGGTCTGGACAAGGTGAAGCTCTCCGCGCCGCGCGGGCTGATTGCCGTCGAGGACAACGGCGCGGCGGACTTGATTGTGACGCAGTTGAATGCGCCGCCGGTGCTGCTGCGCAATGTGGGCGGCAACAAGAATCACTCTGTGCGTCTGGACCTGACCGGCTTTGCCGACAACAAAACGGCGCTGGGCGCAAAGGTGGAAGTCTTTGCAAGCGGCCACTGGCAGAAGTGGGAGCTGGCCGGAGCCTCGGGTTACCAGACGCAAAATCCGCCGCAGATTCTGGTGGGTCTGGGCGACGCGGACCACATTGATATGTTGCGCATCTTGTGGCCCACGGGCGTGCTGCAGGACGAGATCGATCTGCCGCACACGCCGGTGATTGCGATGAAGGAAGTGGACCGGCGAGGCAGCTCGTGTCCTGTTCTGTTTGCGTGGGATGGGCACAAATACAAGCTGGTCACGGATGTGATTGGCGCGGCGGTAGTGGGCCACTGGTTCACGCCCACGCGGCGCAACACGCCCAATCCCGGCGAATGGATCAAGGTGGACGGCGCGCAGCTTGCGCCGGTCAACGGCAAGATGAGTCTGCGCTTCATTGAGCCGATGGAGGAGGTCAACTACATCGATCAGTTGCGGCTGATTGCGGTCGATCATCCGGAGAGTGTCGAGGTTAATCCCGACGAACGCTTCCTCGACGATCCGCCCTTTGCCTCAGGCCAAGTGGTGGCCTCACAAGGCGCGCGGACGCCTGTCGGCGCTTGGGATGGCGAAGGCCGCGATGTGCTCGATCAACTGAGCCGGCGCGATCACAGATTCGCCAGCGGCTTCACGCCGACGCCGTACGATGGCTTTGCAAATCTTCACTCCCTTACACTCGATTTGGGTCTGCTGGACGCGCAGTCCAAGCTTCGGCTGCTGATGACCGGCTACGTAAATTACTTCAGCGCGACTTCGCTCTATGCCGCATGGAAGGGAGGAATCAAGCCAATCTCGCCTTACGTGGAAGCGCAGTTGCCCGATGGTTCATGGAAGCGTATCGCCGACGACGTGGGCTTTCCCGCCGGATTGGAGCGCACAATTGTTGTGGACCTTAGCGGCAAGCTGCCCGCGGGCGCGCGGCGGATACGGCTGGTCACGAATCTGGAGATCTATTGGGATCAGTTGCTCGTGGATCAGAGCGCGGAAGCAACTGCAACAACAGCCGAGCTGCCGCTCGAGCGGGCCGCGCTGCACTTCCGCGGCTACCCGAAGCAGATTGAGGGCGCAAGCCCCGGCGACCTCGATTACGACTATGATCGTGTGAGTTTAACCGGACCCTTCCAGCATCAGCGCGGCGCTTACACACGCATGGGCGACGTAACGCCACTGCTCACGAGCATCGATGACCGCTACGTGATCTTCGGCAGCGGTGAGGAGATTGCGGCGGAGTTTGATACAACGAAGCTGCCCGCGCTGCCCGCGCATTGGAAGCGCGACTACTTCTTCTATGCCAATGGATTCGTCAAGGATATGGACTGGTGGGATGCATCGCCGTTCACGGTGGCGCAACTGCCCTTCCATGCGATGAGCGCCTATCCTTACCCAGACTCTGAGGAATTTCCGCTGGACGCGCAGTCCCTCGATTACCAATTGAATTGGAATGATCGCTTTGATTCGGGCGAGCCGAACCGCGTGTATCATTTTGAGTATCGTGACCGGCACGCGACGCCGGTTGAGGATACGAGGCCATAAGACCGATGGAAGACTCGGAGATTCAAGAACTGGCTTCAAGCCCGCTGCCAATTGACGAGGCCCGCAAGAGTGGTCGTCTTCAGTTGGTGCTCAATGCAGTCTGCATCCTGCTCATTCTTTGGTTGGCGCGCGATTGGCTGCAGCCGGTATTCCACTGGCTGAATGGTTATTCGCAAAAAGAGATTGCGCGGAGGCTGGGCATCTCCTCCGGGGTGATTGGTTTCCTGTATTTTCTGGTGCATCCGGTCTGGTCAATTTACATTGCCAGTAAGAAGAAAGAGCAGAAGAAGCAGGCCGAAGAAGAGAAGAAACAATTCAATCCGCGCTATAACCCTATTGCAGAGCGGGACTCGGAGAGCTGGAGCCATGAGCGCAATCACGATTGAATCGGCCACGAAGCAATTGGAGCTTCTGCGCTCTGGAAAAGTTTCTGTCGTTGAGTTGGCCGAGGCGCATATTCAGCAGATTGAGCGGTTGAATCCGCAGCTCAATGTATTCACCGACTTCGATGCGGAACGCGTCCTTGAGCGGGCGCGGAAGCACGATGAGTGGCGCGGCACGCGGTCTCGCAGGCCCTTGTTCGGATTGCCGGTCACCGTGAAGTCGTCGATCGCGACGCGAGGATTCAAGTGCGAGATCGGCAGCCTGATTCACGAAGGCGAAATCCCGCGCGAGGATGCCGTCGTTGTTGCGCGGCTGCGCGCGGCGGGCGCGTTGATTCTGGGCACGACCAATTGCCCAGAGTTTCTGATGGCCTACGAGACCGATAATCTTCTGCACGGGCGCACCAACAATCCGTGGGACGTGGAGCGCACGCCGGGTGGATCGAGTGGCGGCGAATCTGCGGCCATCGCGGCCGGGCTTTCCGCAGTCGGTCTCGGCTCGGATAGCGGCGGCTCGGTGCGCATTCCTGCGCACTTCACCGGCATCTGCTCGCTCAAGCCCACGCCGGGGCGTATTCCCGGCCGCGGCCATCTACCGCCGTGCGTGGGTCCATTTTCCACACTGGGTGCGATTGGCCCAATGGCGCGCACCATCGACGATGTTGCGCTGCTGTTCCGAACTCTCAGCGGCCAGGATCCGCACGATCCCGCAAGCCCGCCGATTGCCTTGCGCGAGCCGAGCCTCGCCGAATTGCGCGCAAACAAGATTGGCTTCTTCGAGGACGATGGTCTGATTCCCGTCACGCCGGAGACGCGGGCCGCAGTGCAGGCTGCCGCAACCGCGCTACGCGATGCTGGCTTTTGCGTCGAGCCCTTTCGTCCGAACACACTGGAGTTGCTGCGCCAACTATGGTGGAGGTTTTTTGTGCAGTGTGGTGCAAGCTTCTATGCACCGGCAATCGCCGGACGCGAGCACCAATTAAGTTCCATCTTTAGCGAGTATCTCGGCTTCGGCGAGGCCGTGCCGCCGCTGACAGCGACTGAATTATTGAACGCATGGGCTGAGCTGGATCTGATTCGCTCGAAGACGCTGCAGGCCATGAGCGAGTATCCGGTGCTGCTCTGCCCCGTGGCCAGCATTCCCGCCTTCCGCCACGGCGAGCGCGCGTGGATCGTCGAGGGCCGCGCCGTCGAGTACCTGGACGCCGTGCGCCACACGCAGTGGTTCAACGCGCTAGCTAGTCCGGCGGCGGTGGTTCCTGTGGGTCGCTCACCAGAGGGGTTGCCGATCGGCGTGCAGATTGTTGCCCGGCCCTATCAGGACGAAACAGCGCTGGGCGTTGCGGCGATTATGGATGCGGCTTTTGGTTACCGCCCACCTCCCATCGCTTCAACCTAACTGATTCTGTTTTCAGTTCAGTAGAGGATCTATCCATTATTCCCTGTTTTTGCGCCTCCACCCTTGGATGGAGGCGGAGAGCGGGCTTCCACGATAGCCTGATACTTCCGCTTCCCCAGAAACGGAGCGCGCAGGGTGCGTGCAGGGTTGAGTGAAATCGATTGGATGGGTTGTGATCGCGATCTCTTGCAGCGCGCACGGGTGGTGTTGCGCACCAACGGATGCAGGAGAATGAGAGCGCTTCCCAGCGTTCTGGCAGTGACGGCTTCGATTGCCCTGCTGATTCCGACCAGTGCTTCCGCGCCGATTGCAGTGCGAAACTCAGGCGCGCCAATCAACGCGGATCTCATCGTAACTGCCGCTCCCGTCTTTGATTCGCTGGCCGAGCTGCGCGGACATGAGCGCTTTCCCCAGGGCGCACAGCTCTTGCTCATTCATGCGGGCAAACCTGCATCCAAACCGGAGCCGCTGGTGGAGGGCTTTGCAGCTACTGCAGACGCGAATGTTTCCTTTGATGCGAAAACGATCCTCTTTGCGGGCAAACAGAACGCCGGCGACCTGTGGCAGATTTGGGAGATGACGCTTGCCGATCGCTCTGTGCGCAAAGTGATCTCGACCGATGCCGATGCCGAGCGTCCGCTTTATCTTCCCGGTGGGCGGATGGTGTGGGCCGAGCGCACACCGTGGGGCTTTCAGTTGAAGTCCGCTGAAGACGGCCATCCGCCGGCGCAACCGTTCCTTAATCCCACGGCTACGGGCCTGCTGCCGCTCACCTACACGCGAGCCAGCGCATTTCCCGCCGATGTGCTGGCGGATGGTCGCATTCTCTTCGAGGCCGGCTATCCACTCGGCTCGGGATCGACGCCGGAGTTGTTTCTGGTCTACGCCGACGGCTCCGGCGTGGAGTCATACCGCTGCGACCACGGCAGGGCGCGCTGGGGCGGGAAGCAGCTCGCCTCGGGCGATGTGGTCTTCACGCATGGAAGTTCGCTCGGGCGCTTCACTTCGCCGCTGGCGCATGAGGTGCCCATTGTTGCGCCTTATGCCGAGTACGCGGGCGCGATTGCCGAGATTGCCTCCGGCGCGTGGCTCATGAGCGCACGCACTGCGGCCGGCACGCACTTCACGATCAACGCGTGGAAGCCCGGTTCGCCCGCGCTGCATACGGTCGCAGCCGTCAACGGCGAGAATCTTCTTGATCCGGTTTTGCTTGCATCGCGCGCGACGCCCAAGCGTCATCCCTCGGGGCTGCATCCCTGGAACTATGCCAATCTGATGGCGCTCGATGCGCGCCAGTCGCGCTTGGGTGATTTGAAGCTCACCCCTGCTTCCGTACGCCTTGAGATGCAGGACGATCAAGGTCGCGCGGTGGTGATGGGCACGGCGCCAGTCGAGAGCGACGGTTCCTTCTTTGTGAAGACGCCCGCCGACAGGCCGATTCGCTTTGCCTTGCTGAACGAAAAAGGCTCGGTCGTTCGCCAGGAGCATGGGTGGTTTTGGAGCCGCGGCGGAGAGCAGCGCATCTGCGTAGGCTGCCACACGGGACCGGAACGCGCCAGCGAAAATCGCCTGCCGATCGTGCTGTTGCATTCGACAACGGCGGTTGATCTTACGGGCGCGCAGGCGCCGCCTGCTGCACCGCAAGTGCCGCAGGGAGGCAAATAAGATGCTTCTTCGTTACTTTCTTTTCTTCGGCGCTGTCTCCGTGGCTACCGCACAAACGCTTCCTCTGCCGTCGACGCAATCCGCGCCTGGCGCGCAAGCGCCCTCTGCCTCACCGCAGGTGCCGGTGATTCGCTTTGAAGACACCAGCGACAAGGCGGGCATCGACTTCACGCACAGCTTTGGCTCGCGCCAACTTGGATCGCTGCTCGAAGGCACTGGCGCGGGGTGCATCTGGCTCGACTACAACAACTCCGGCCTTGAATCGCTCTATGTGGTTAACGGTCGCCCGCTCGACGACGCGATGCATCCCTATCCGCTCAAGCAAAAACCGGCGATATTGCCACACAATCATCTCTATCGTAATAACGGCAACGGCACATTCACCGACGTGACGGAACAAGCGGGTCTGAATCCGGATATGTACGGAATGGCCGTGACGGCGGCCGATTACGATAACGATGGCAATGTCGATCTGCTGGTCACCGGTTACGGCAAGGTGATTCTCTATCACAACGACGGCAACGGCCACTTCACCGATGTGACCCAAAAGGCCGGCATCGATGTGGATGGCTGGGCGATCAGTTCCACCTGGCTCGATTACGACAAGGATGGCTGCGTCGATCTCTTCGTGGGCCGCTATGTGAAGTTCGATCCCAAGTACCGCGCCTTCTATGCCGCCGACAACTACCCTGGGCCGCTCGATTACGAGGGTGAAACTAACAGGCTTTTTCACAATAACTGCAACGGAACCTTTACCGACGTGACGGAAAAATCCGGTATTGGCGCCTACGTGGGGCGCACAATGGGCGTGACAGCAGCGGATTTTGACAACGATGGATGGGATGACATCTACGTAGCCAACGACCGCACGGAGAACTTTCTCTTTCACAACAAGCACGATGGAACCTTCGAGGAGATCGCCAACGATACCGGCACGGCCTTCGGCCAGAATGGCGAATCGACCTCCTCGATGGGCCCGGTCTTTGCCGACCTTGAAAATAACGGCTGGCTCGATTTGTGGGTGACCGACGGCCACTATAACCGTCTGCTGCGCAACACCGGAAAGATGAGCTTTGAGGATGTGGGCGCGCAGACCGGCGTCTCGCAGACCAATGCACAATATGTCAGTTGGGGCACCGGCGTCTACGACTATGACAATGATGGACAGCTCGACATTCTCATCTTCCATGGCGGCTTGATTCACTTGTATCCGCAGGAGCACACGCTGTTTCGCGGGCTGGGCGAGGGCAAGTTTGCCGACGTCTCGCAGCAGGCCGGGCCGGTGTTGAGCGAGCGCACGACGGCGCGCGGCGCCTGTTTTGCGGACTACGAAAACAACGGCAAGATGGATGCCTTCGTCGTAAATCTCGGCGGCAAGGGAACGCTGCTGCGCAATGTTTCCACCAACACCGGCCACTGGATCGGCATCAAGCTGGTAGGCACAAAGAGCAATCGCGACGGTATCGGCGCGCGCGTTGAGGTTTTTGCTGCGGGCAAGCGCCACACGGCCGAGCGTGTGGCCGGCTCCGGCTATCTCTCGCAAGACGACAGCCGTTTGCATTTCGGCATCGGCGCGGCAACCACCGTAGACAAGATCGTTGTTCGCTGGCCCAGCGGTGTGGAACAGACTCTGACGGCGCAGCCGGCTGACCGAGTCTTGACCGTGCTGGAGCCGGGTGAAAGGAAGCAGAAGTGAGCAGGCGCATTCCAATTGCGGCGGGGATCGCGGCGTGTGCCACGCTCTTGCTGGCGCTTGCTCTCTCGACTCATCCGCCGGTGCGCGCAGCGGAAGCCGATGATGAGCAGTACGCCTCGCCGCTGGAACTTCAACTCTCGCCCGATGGTGCGCGGCTCTACGTGCTCTGCCAGCAGAGCGAAGAGGTGCGGGTGCTGGACGCGGCCACTCATACGACGATCAAGACAATCGCGGTGGGCCGCGTGCCGCGCGGGCTTTCGCTCTCGCCCGATGGCGCGCGCCTCTTCGTGACCAACTCCTGGGATGACACGCTTTCCGTGATCGACACGCGCAAGCTAACCGTGACAGCCACGTGGCCGGTGGGCGCGGAGCCTTCGGGCGTCGTCGAAGATCGTGCGTGCAAGCGGCTCTATGTAGCCAATCGTATCTCGAACGATGTGGCCGTGCTCGATGCGCTCACCGGCGTGGAAGAGAAGCGTCTGGCAGCCGGGCGAGGCGCGAGCTATCTGACTCTTTCACCCGATGGAAGCCGCATCTATGCGACACACGTCTATCCCAATCCGCCACGTGTGCGCACCGAGTTGGATAACCGCACCGCGCCTGAGTCGGAAATCACCGTGATTGACACGGCACGCGCGGTGGTAGTGGATCGTATGCCGCTCCATCGCATCGCCGGCGTCTTCCATCTCGCATTCTCCTCCGATGGGCGACTCGGCGTTGTCGCCGAATATCATCCGAAGAATCTTGTGCCAATCGCGCATCTGGAACACGGCGGATACGTTGATTACACGCTGACGCTCTTCGGCGCGGATGTGGGCAAGGCCTCCGTCGAGATTCCGCTCGATGAGCTGGAGCGTTACGCCTCGCGTCCCTTCGGTGTGCTCATCTCGCCGGACAAGTCGCGCATCTTTGTCAGTTGCGGCGGCTCGGAGACGGTGATGGCAATCGACGTGCCGCGCCTGTTGCAGTATGCGCGCACGCATCCAGGCTCCAATGTGCAGGATCTGGCGGCTAGCGCGCACTATGTTGCAGCGCGCATTCCCGTGGGCCGCGATCCGCGCGGGCTGGCGATCAGCCGCGATGGACGTCGGCTCTTCGTCGCCAATCGCCTGGACGATACCATCAGCGTGATCGACGTGAGCAAGAATCGCGTGGCTTCGACGATTGTGCTCAATGGGCTGAAGACCATCACCGCGATGCGTCTCGGCGAGCAGACCTTCTATACATCCAGCTATTCCTTTCAAGGGCAGATCGGCTGCGCCTCCTGCCACATCGATTCCACATTCGACGCCATTACATGGAATCTGGAGCCGAGCGGATTTGGCCGCGACATTGTCAGCAACAAGCTGCTCGAAGGCATCAAGGATACCGGGCCATACAAATGGAATGGCGGTAATCCGAATATTCCCACCGAATGCGGACCGCGGACGGAAAAGTATTTCTGGCGCTCGGAAAATTACGACGGACTTACGTTGGCCGATCTGGCGCTCTACGTTCGCAGCCTTGCTCCGCGGCCCAATCGCTGGCGGCTGGCCAACGGCGAGCAAACTCCGGCGCAGGAGCGCGGGCAGGCAATCTTCGAGCGCAGCGTGGACAAGTTCAAGAAGCCGATTACGGAAGGCAATCGTTGCTCTTACTGCCACAGCGGCCCCAACGGCACCAACCATCAACTCTTCGACGTGGGAACACACAAGCCGACGGACAACTCCGCTCTGTTGAAGTCCGCGCAGTTGAATAACATTGCGCTGCATGCACCTTACCTGCATGACGGTTCAGCGCACACGCTGGAAGAGATCTGGACGGTCTACAACCCGGACGACAAGCACGGCCGCACCAACGACCTGACCAAGGATGAACTCAACGACCTGATTGAATATTTGAGGACGCGATGAAGAAGCTGGCACTGAAGACGATCCTGATAGGCGCGGCATTCTCTGCCGTCGCGCCAGTCTATGTTGTCGCGCAAGCGGCCCCTGCCACTGCGCAGATGTCCGCGCAAGCCGTCACTGTTGCACCGCAGAAGCTGCCGCGCTTTCGCTTTGAAAACTTCACCACCGCCAACGGCCTGCCCGACAATCACGTCTATTCCGTTCTCGTGGACGGCGAGCGCATCTGGGCGGGCACCGACAACGGCCTCGCGCTCTATGACCATCACACATGGAAGACATTCACGACCGCAGACGGCCTGGCGCATCGCGCCGTGCTTTCACTGGCGCTGGATAAGCGTACCGGCGATGTGTGGGCGGGAACGATGGGCGGGTTGAGCCGCATCTCCGGTGGGCGCATCGATAGCTTTACGCAGTTGACATCGGGACTGAGCAACGATGTAGTCTACGGTGTCAGCGTGGAGGGCGAGAATGTCTGGGTGGCGACGGCCGCCGGCGGTTGCCGCCTCAATACGCGCACTGGCCAATGGACACTCTACAACGAGCGCAACACGCCGATGAATGAGATCTGGGTCTATGCGGTCTCCGCCGCGCCGGACAAGGTCTACTACGCGGTCTGGGGCAGCGGGCTTCTCGAATACACGCAGAAGACCGGCCGCTGGGACAAGTACGACGATCCGGACGGCGAAAACGAGATCGTGCTCTTCAAGGATCAGGGTTTGATCCACGAGATTGTCACCTCGGTCAGTTATGTGGACAATATAGTTTGGGCTGCAACATACTTCGGCGACAGCCGCTACGATGGCCGTTACTGGCACAATTTCCTCACGAAAGACAGTGGGCTGCCCTCGAACTTCACCAATACGATCAAAGGTGTGGACGCAACGCATTGCTGGTTCGGCACGGACAGGGGGCTAGCCTACTATGACGGAACCAACTGGGCCGTCTATCGCCCCTCGCTCAAGGACGGCAAGCCCGAGATGACGGTGCGCGACGCGGCTGGCAAGGTTACGCCGGTCACGGTCACAACAGCGCCGGCGCACAACTACATTCTCGGTATCGACTTTCAAGGCAACGACATCTGGGTCGCCACGGCCAAGGGACTCAGCCACGGAATACGCGAAAAACAATAAGAGCAGAAGGAGCCATCATCATGAATGCATTTGCAGAAATTCTGGAGACCATCGCCAAGACGCCCGCGCACACACCCATCGAGCGGCACGCGATCACCAACCACGGCGTTCTCAACGAAGCCTTTCACTATGCCAAGCCGAGTTCGTTCTCGCGCGGCATTCGACTGGATCTGAACGGCATTGCCGTGCTGATCATCTCCGGCACTGCCTCGATCGACGAGAACGGCGTCAGCGTGCACGTCGGCGATTTTGCCGCGCAGCTTGAGCGCACCTTCGCCAACATCACTGGCCTCTTGGAGAGCGAAGGCGCCACCTGGAAGGACATCGTCAAGACCAGTTGCTATCTGCGCGACATCGACCGCGATTACGATCTCTTCAACAAGATTCGCACAACCTTCTACCAAGAGCAGGGACTTGATCCGGTTCCCGCTTCGATCGGCATTCAGGCGCATCTCTGCCGCCCCGAGTTGCTTGTCGAGATTGAGGCGCTTGCCATCTTCCGCACGGATCAGGTTGCACCCGGCAAGGAGTAGTCGTCATGCGCAAGGGATGGTTGTTGGTCGCTGGCTTTGCTTCGACTGCGCTTTTTTCTGTGCAGCTTGCCGCGCAGAATCAGGCTCAGTACTCCGCGCAGGATTCGAAGCAGGCGGCGGATGAAAACGCAGCGCCGGTTGCGGTCACGGGCAGGGGAAGCTGCGAGTGCGGCGCGCATCCGCCCGCTCCGCCACGTGATCGCGTGGTCACGCCTTATGCCGGCGAGCCCGCAGATCTGAGCCCCTATGCAAAGTTCGCCGAGCCATATGATCGCAATTACATTCATCCCAACATCTACTCCGGCGCGGGGCGCGACATTCCCGAGCCGAAAGACGTGCAAGAGGTGCGCATCGGCTTCTTTGGGCCCGTCGCGCCGAATCCGGAATCGCTCTTCGGAGTGCGTATGCTGCACGGCGCGCAGTTGGCCGTTGAAGAGGCGAACGCCCATGGCGGCTACGGCGGCAAGCCCTTCCGGCTGATGCTCCACAACGACTACGACAACTGGCAAGCGAAGACAGTGTACGGCGAGGACCGCCCGACCGACCCCGCCATCTGGGGATCGGCCTCGAATGAAACAGTGAAGATGGTCTACGATGATCGAGACTGGGCGATCTTCGGCTCGATCAGCTCCGAGTCCACGCACATTGCGCTGCGCGTGGCCCTGCGCGCCGAGATTCCCATCGTTAACTCTGCTTCCACCGATCCCACGATTCCAGAAACATATATTCCGTGGTTCTTCACCGACCTGCAGGATGATCGCGTGCAGTGCCTGACGCTGGCGCGCCGCGTCTTCACGGAACTCGGGATGAAGCGAGTGGCGATCCTGCGCGTGAACAGCCGCTACGGGCGCTTTGGCGTGATAAAACTCCGCGACGCATCGCGCAGGCTGGGCCACCCGATTGTCATTGAGCAGAAATATCTTCCCGGCGACACGGACTTCACCAAGCAGTTGCAGGTGATTCGATCCTCGCGCGCCGACGCCATCGTGCTCTGGGCCGACGAGACGCAGACAGCGGAAATTCTGAAACAGATGCGCGCGGCTGGAATGAAGCAGCGCGTCTTCGGCTCCTATCGCACGCTGGGGCCGGAGCTGCTGACCCAGGCAGGCGATGCGGCCGAGGGTTTTGAGGCCGTCTTCCCTTACGATGCCTCGCGCAACGATCCCAAGTGGATCGACTTCAATCAGCGCTTTGAGGCGCGATTCCACGAGAAGCCGGAGCAGTTTGCCTCGCTCGCTTACGACGCGATGAAGATGCTGCTGGACTCAATCTGCAAGGCGGGCTTGAATCGCGCGCGCATTCACGATGCTCTGGCCGGCATCGAAGAGTACGACGGCGTTACCGGGCACATGGTCTTCGATCCCAATCAAAAAAATGTCGCGCCGATGTATCTGGGGACGGTGCATAACGGCGCGATCACTTATCGCGTTGCAACCATGGAAAAAACCCCTCAACTTCCGCAAACTTCTGCCCTGCAGGCAGCTCCCGCCGCACCGCAGGTTCCTTACGCTCGGGTTGGAGAGGATGGCGTTGAGTACGATGGGCCGCATCGTTCGGATCTCGCCGAGCCACTGCGCGTGGTTTTTTTCGGGCCGCAAGCTTCTGCGGTCGCACAATCTGCGGCGATTCAGACAGCGTTGGCCGCGCAAGCAACCAGTTGGTCGATACTGCCTGTCGCGAGCGATCAGAACTGGGGCGCGGCATCCACGCAGTTGGTTCATGCGCTAATGAACGAACACGCACTGGCAATCGTGGCTCTCGATCGCGACTCGGCACATCTGGCCGAGCAACTCGCACTCAAGGCCTTTGTGCCGGTGGTTGCGCTCAGCAGCGACAAGAGGCTGACCTCAACCAATATTCCCTGGATATTCCGCCTGCCCGCTGACACCACTCCAGCCTCTGCGCTGCAATTGATCGTTGCGGCAGAGCACAGAAGCGGACCCAACCCGGAGCATTTGCGCAACGTGCTGGCCTCCGGTGAGCCGCTCTCCGGAGTCGCTTTTCTTCCCACAGGCGAGCCGCGCTGAGAGCGATTCTTCCCTATCGTTCGATCAACTCAAAGGGAATGCCGAAGCGACCAATCTGAATCATGGATTTGTCGGTAGGAGGCCAGATGTGCAGGCTCTCCACGCGGCTTGAACCGGCAATGCGATGAGCCTCCGCGGAGCCGACCGGCGCACCCGTCGCAGCTGCGTAGAAGTGCACACTGAGCGCGTCTCCCGTCTGCGCCCGCGTCCACCCGAAGACATATTCGCCGGGCTTGTATTCGATCCCCCCAATGCGCACCGGCGTCTGCACAATAAGATAGTGCGAGTATTTTCCCTCCGCAGAATAGCCCGCCGTCAGCAGCACCACACCGGCAATATAGCGGCCGTGGCCATTCATGATTCCTGAGGCGGTGCGCATCTCGGTCTCGATGTGTTCCCTCTCCACCTGAGCGCGCGCCGGCAGCAAGGACGCTAGCTCGGCATCCGTAGCCTGACGCCAGGACGTTTTCTGCGCCTGCGAAATCGAGCATAGAAGCACAAAAAACAAAGCGAACAAAAATATTTTCTTCATAGCTTTGGCTTTCTCAGCGATTCCAGAGTGACAATGCCGCGTTGGATGGCCGCGGTCGCCGCCTGCGTCCGGTCAGTGACGCCCAGCTTGCTCAGCAGATTGTTGATGTGCGTCTTCACGGTGGCCTCGGAGATCTCCAGCTCCGTGGCGATATCCTTGTTGCTCTTGCCGTGCACAATCTGTTCCAGCACATCGAACTCGCGCGGCGTCAACTCTTCGGTTCCCATGCGCTCGGCCAGCCGCTGGGCAATCGCCGGAGGAATGTGCGATTTGCCCGCATGAACAGCGCGGATCGTCGTAATCAGCTCCTCCGTCGTCATGCCCTTCAGCAGATAGGCGCGCGCACCGGCCTGAAGCGCGCGATAGATATCCTCGTCGCCGTCGTAGGTCGTAAGCACGATAAAGCGTGCCTGCGGCGTCTCCATGCGAATGCGTTCGATGACCTCGACGCCGCTCAGTCGCGGCAGCCGCAGGTCGATCAATGCGATATCCGGCAGATGCTTGCGATACTGCGCAATGGCCTCGACGCCGTCGGCGGCCTCGCCCACCACCTCCAGGCCATCGACAACATTCAGCAGCGCCACCAGCCCCTGGCGCACCACGTGGTGGTCTTCCACAACCAGCACGCGAATCGATTCCTTGGTCACTGTTGCTCCTTTGCCTCGCGCGCCGCACTCGCCGCCGCCCTCAGCCGGACCGTCGTACCAACTCCCGGTTCGCTCGTCACTTCAAGCCTCCCGCCAATCGCCGCCGCGCGCTCTCTCATTCCAGTGAGACCAAAATGTCCCGGCGGCGACTCCAGCTTCTCGTTTATCGCAAAGCCGCGCCCATCGTCGCGCACTTCCAACGCCACCTGCTCCGGCCCGTACTCCAACTGAACAAACAATTGCCGCGCCGCTGCGTGCTTCTTCGCGTTGTGAATCGCCTCATGGGCCACGCGCAGAATCTCGCGCTCCGTTTCCGCGGGCATCGGCCGGTATGCGCCAAAGAGACTGAAATTAGTTTCCAACCCATGGCCGACTTCCGCCTCCAGCAAACGGCGTAGACGCACCGGCAACGTTGTCTCGCCCGTATCCTGCGAACGCAGCGCCCAGATCGATTGCCGCGCCTCGGCCAGTCCCTCGCGCACATAGCTGCGCGTAACATCCAGATGTTTTTCCGCAGCCTCCGTCTTGTTGTGGCGCAACAATTCGCTCAGCACCTCCAGTTGCACCGAGATGCCAACGTAGCCCTGTGCCAGCGTATCGTGAATCTCGCGCGCAATGCGGTTGCGCTCACCCAGCACGGCGCGGAACTCGCCTTCTGCCCGCCGCAGCCGTAGCCGCAGCACCAGCACCACCACCCCCACCAGCGCCGTCAACAGCAGCGCATAGAACCAGAGAGTCTGATAGAAGTGCGGTCGCAGCTCGAAGTTGAACGCCGCGCCCTCGCTGTTCCACAGGCCGTCGTTGTTGGCCGCCTGAACGCGGAAGGTGTAGCGCCCCGGTGGAATATTCGTATAGTAAGCGCTGCGCCGCGCGCCGGCCTCGGTCCAGCCGCGGTCGAATCCCTCCAGCATGAAGCGGTAGCGCACCTTCTGCGGCGCAGTAAAACTCAACCCCGCGTAATCGAATTGAAAGTGAACGTGCCCTGCCTCAATGCGCAACAGTGATCCCGCCGCACGTAGCGCTTGCGCAACATCGTCCACGGCAAAGCGTTCTAGCGCCACCGGCGGCGCAATGGCATTGACCGGAAAATGAGCCGGATCGATCTCGACCAGCCCCTTCGGCGTGGCAAACCACAAGTGCCCGTCGCGCGAGCGCCAGGCCGATGGATGGCTGTTGGTGGCCGTCTCCCGGCTGCGCAGCCCGTCCGCTGCGCCAAAGTCAATCCAATGCGAACAGACCGCCTTGCCGTCGCTCTCGCAGCGCGCAATGCCGTTACCTGTCGCAAACCACAGATGGCCGATGCCGTCATCCAAAATTGCGTGAATGCCGGTCTGGCTTAATCCGCCGCTGCTCTCCGCGCTGAAGCGCTGTCCATCCCACAAATTCCATCCGCGATCCTGCGTGCCAATCAGCAGCGAGCCATCCGCGCGCGGCAGCAGGGCCGTGATCACGTTGCTCGATAGTCCATTCGCCGTTGTGTAGTTGACGATCCGGCCTCCGCTGAGGCGCGATAGGCCGTTCAGTGTCGCCACCCACAGATCGCCGTGTGTATCGCGCGCCATTGCGCCCACCAGGTCGCTTCCCAGGCCGTTGGCTTGCGTAAAAGTCTCCATCCGCGCCGGCGCCAGCATTCCTCTCTTCAATCCCATCCAGTGTGTCAGTCCGCGCCGCGTGCCGATCCACAGCGAACCGTCGCCATCCACCAGCAGCGAACGAATGAAATCGTCCGGCAATCCGTCCGCCGAAGTAAACGAATCCACCGCGCTTCCGCGAATGCGGTTCAACCCGTCCGGCGTCCCCACCCAAACATCGCCATTGGGCGCGGCGGCCAGCGAGAGGATTATATTGCTCAGCAGCACGTCGCGCACCGAATAGATCTTTGTCTCGCCCGCCTTCACCTCGCCCAACCGCAAGGCATTCAGCCCGCCTCCGCTCGTTCCCACCCACAGCTTCTCCTGCGCGCCTTCCACCACAGCGGTCGTCGCATCGGAAGAAAGTCCCTCCCGCGCGCCCACTGTGCGGAAGCGCTGATCGCGCAGGATGTGCAGCCCCCCTGTCTCGGTTCCAACCCAGAGATTGCCTTCGTGGTCCTCCATGATGGAGAGCACTGAAGCCGTTGCCAGCGGATCGGTGATCGGCAGAACTTCGAGTTTTCCTCGACTCCATCGAGCCAGTCCGCCGTTCGTGCCAATCCACAAACTGCCTTCGCGGTCGGTAAAGAGGATCTGTACCTTTGTCCCTGGCAGCTCTTTGCCTACACTCAATGTTTTTTTGAAATTCTCGATATTTACAGTGGTCTTACTGAAAGATGCCTTTTTTTCACTCTCGAATGACGCTGCAATATGCGTCTCCTCCGGTGTGTTTTCCGGCTTGATTGCTCTGCTTAGGAAGTGATCTCCAGCTAGCCGAGCCGAGCCTTCAATTGTACTCACCCACAGCCCACCATCAGACGACTCTACTAGCGATTCGATACTGTCTCCCGGCAGCCCATCCTTCGTGGTGAAGGCCGTAACCACCCCATCCTTCCACCGCGCCAGCCCCTCGCTCGTCCCAATCCACAGCGCGCCATCCTTTGTCTCGATCAGGCTGCGCACATCGTTTCCCGGCAGCGCGGGTATCGAATTCTTGTCGAAGACGGAAAAGCTGTAACCGTCAAAGCGGACCAGTCCCACCTCGGTTCCCAACCAGATGAAGCCGTCGTGCGTCTGCACCAGCGCCTGCACGGTGTTCTGCGGCAGCCCGTTCTCCATCCCCCACGACTGGCGGCTGTAGCCGGCCAGCGTCGTCGTCGGCTCCAGTGCCCCGGCCGATAGCGCGCAGCCAAGCAGCAAAACGCCTGCCAGCCGCCGCAGTCGCCGGACGGTAACCTTCGCTCCATTCAACGGATTGGCGTCATTTCTGGCCACAAAATCGGGGTCACTTCTCTCAAATGAAGTTCATTCGCGCAAAAAATACCGCGCACATTTACAGTAATTGGTCCATGCGGCCCTGCGCGGAATTCCTGACGGAGGAACGCGCAAATCTCGCCCACTCCAACTTTTGATGGACCCCAAAGTCCCTCGAATGGCTCAAGACAAGCCATCACGCTGCCGATACTCTAAACAAGTCAACGAGCTTGTCTACAGACTGGCCTTCCAAGTATGAATTTCGGGTGGCGCCTACTCATGGGGCGCCACCCGATTCTTTTTGCATCTCAGGGCTTCGGCTTGGCCGGCGCAGCCTTCACATCCGCGCAGGGCGTGCCTCCGCAGAGCGCGCCGCTGATTCCCTCACCCTCAGTAATGGTGAAGATGCGATCCTCAGCCGGCAACTTCACCGTCTCCCGTGCGCCGGAGGGCCAGTGAATCTCCGCCGTTCCCGCGTCAGTTGCATCGCCCAGCCCGAAGTGGACCCTCAGATCGTTCGAGGAGAGATAGCTGCCGCCGCTCAACACATCTCCGCGCTGGCGCATCCCGTTGGCCGTCAGGTAAACCGTCGCGCCCACCGCGTCGCACGGGCTCTTCGGCCCTCCGACGAGCTTCAGTTCAACCCAATGATGGCGGTCTGGATTCACGTTTCTCAGCAGCACCGGAACCCCGTCCATGTTATTGATGACCACGTCGATCTTGCCGTCGTTGAACAGGTCACCGAAGGCCGCGCCGCGTCCCACGCTCACCACCGCCAACCCAGTTCCCTCCGCTGCCGGAATCAACTCGAACTTGCCATTCTTCAGGTTGTGATAGAGCAGCGGGCGTTGCGCATAACTGCTCCCCCAATCCGGGTGCTTGTCCACCTCCGGATAGACGTGGCCATTAATGATCAGCAGATCCTTCCAGCCGTCGTTGTCGTAGTCGAGGAATCCATCGCCAAAGCCGACAAAGGGAATCGAGGACTCGGCGATGCCGGCCTGATAACTCACATCGGTAAAGAATCCCTTGCCGTCATTCTGGAAGAGCACGTTGTAGTCGTCGGCAAAGGTGGTGCTCACGATGGAAAGATGCCCGTTGTTCTCGTAGTCTCCGGCGGCCAAACCCATATTGGAGACCTCGCGCCCGGATCCATTCAGCGCAAAGCCGCTCTCATAACTCTGATCTTCAAAGGTTCCATCGCCCTTGTTCATGTAAAGATAATTCGGCGTGGAATCGTTGGCAACCAGCAGATCCGGCTTGCCGTCGCCGTTCACATCCGCAAACAGAGCGCCCAGGCCGTAGTATCCGTTCGGATCGTCCACGCCAAGCTTCTTGCTCACATCGGTAAATTTGCCGTTTCCGTCGTTATGAAAGAGATGGTCCTGCTCGCCCTTCAGCCCGCGCGGTCCGCACATCGTCTGCACCCCGCGATACTGGCACGCCGCATAGCCCACTACCTTCGATCCCGAGACTGGCGGATCATTCAGATCCATCCTGGCGTAGCCGTCCGTGAATAGATCCAGCCGTCCGTCGCCATCGTAGTCGCCGAAGGTTGCACCGGTTGACCATGTGCCCGCAGTAACTCCGGCTTCTTTGGCAACATCCGAAAAAGTTCCGTTGTGGTTGTTGTGAAAGAGGCGGTTCTCTCCATAATTCGTCACATAAATATCGGGCCAGCCGTCGTTATCGTAATCAGCAACGGCGCAGCCATAACCCCAGCGGTCGTTGGCGACGCCGGCCTTCTCCGTCACGTTGGTAAAGGTTCCGTCGTGATTGTTGTGAAAGAGCGCCGCGTGCGGCGGCGTGGCTTTTCCTGAGAGCGCGTCATAGGTCGAGCCATTTACCAGATAAATGTCCAGCCAGCCGTCGTTGTCATAGTCCAGCAGGCAGACGCCGGGGCCTTTGGCCTCCAGAATCAGGCGCTTGGCTGGCGTGCCCGCCGTATGATGCCAGCTCGTCAGGTGGGCGGCCTCGGCAATATCCATGAAGATAACCGGCCCGTTGTTGACAAAGCCGCCCGCCGTGATCGGTCGATGCTGGTTATCGAACTCCGCCTTCTGCTGAACACCGCTCGCCATGCCCATTGGAGCCATTCCTCTCGGTGGTGGCGGCGTTCCGCTGGGTTGCGCGAATGGTGAACTCTGTGCCTGCGAAGAAGAGCAGAAGAGCAGAAGCGATAATGCGGCGACCGTGGCTAAACTTCCTTGCCTATGCAACAAATCCAAGCCCTCCACCGCTTGAAGTATATCGCACTCGCAGCGGCGTTCCGGAGGCAGTTGCTACTTCTTCGGCTTATCCCGGCAGGAGCGCAGATAGGCGACCAGATCGTCCAGCTCCTGGTGCTGCAACACGTCTCCAAAGGGCGGCATCCGCTTACTTCCATCCACAATCTGCTGGCGCAGTTGCTCCTTCTTCAATCTTCGGCCCACGGCGGTCAGGTCGGGGCCTTTGTGGCCGCCCACGCTGCTGATTGTGTGGCAGTGCGAACAACCGCTTTCGTTGTAGACAATGGCTCCGTGGGCGCGCTGGCTGTGCCTGGAGGCAAAGCCCAATGACGGGCAGAGCAGCAGCGCTGCGAAGATCGTAAAGCGCAATCTCATTGAGTTATTGTCTCATCGCTTCCGCCTTTATGCGCGGTCAGGTCGCTGTGGACATGCCAAGGAACGCTCTCCGAGGTAATCTCCGGATGCTTGCGCAGATACTCCAGCGCATAGGTGCTGGCCGTTGGATCGTCTTTCTGGTCGGCAAAGGCCACTGCCTCGCGCTCCGCCTGCTCCTTCATGCCCAGTCGGCGATAGACGATCGAGAGGATGTAATGTGCCGCCAGATCGTCCGGATCGATCGACTGCAACGTCTCATACTCGACGCGTGCCTCGTCGTACTTGTGCTGTTGATAGAGTGAGAAGCCCAGCTCGCGATGCGCATCGCGCGAACGCGGAAATGCCGCCGTAACCATGCGCAGATCGCCAATGGCGGCCTCTAGGTTGCCCTGCGTCCGCTCCACCAGTGCCATATAATAAAGCGCGCGGGCATTGTGCGGAGCCAGCCCCAAGGCCTTCTCCAGGCTCGAGCGCGCCGCATCGTAGCGCTCCCACTGAATATTGGCGATGGCGACGTTGGTATAGGCGTCGGCATAATCGGGACGCAGCTTGGCCACGCGCTCAAAGGCCTCTGCGCTAGCCGCATATTGCTGCGCATCCAGCAGTCCGATGCCGTAGTTGTTCCAGCGCATCCACTCTTTGTTATCCTGCGGGTCGGGCGCGGCGGCGGCATTCTCGCCCACTTCGATTTCGCGGGTCCGCGCGGCTATCTCCACCGCCGGCATCGAATAGTGCAAACCCAGGCCATAATCGATGAATCGCTGATTGAAGCGGCGATAGTTGACTTTGGCGGTTACGCTGATTGGCCCTTTGGCGTCATCCGGAACCTTGAATTCATAGCGTACAATCTGCGAGCGTCCCGATTGAATTGTGTTGTTATAGGCAACCACCCGCGTATTCCATACCTGATGCAGGCCATTCAATCCGCCATCCTTGTTTACCAGGCGATTGGTAAAACTATGCGCACTGGGATCGAGCGAGCCGTCCGCCCGCAACACCCCTGAGTGCAACAGCGTGCGACCGGAAGAGTCCTTCGCCTCAAACTCCACCCAGCTCTCGTAAAAGTCGCGCTGCTCCGGAACATAGCTATGCGCGGCCCCCTTGTTCTGTATAACAACTGAAACCGTCAGCGCGTCGCCGGCGGCGATGGAAAAGGGCTGGCTTCCAAGCGGCGCAATCAGCAATTCCCCATTGCGCTCGATCCCAAAGATATCCACATTGAGAACTCCGTTGCGCAGAAATGCCAGCAGCTTCTCCATCTGTGCATCATAGCCGTAATACTTGGCCATCACCGTATTCGCGCCCAGCCAGCGATGCGAGGCCAGCTTTCCATCCTTGGCTCCTGCGTCGGGCAACTGAAGATCTTCCGCCTTCATATGGCAGGTTTGGCAGGTGGAGACCTGATCCTTCACATAAAAAGGCAAAGGTGACTGCTTGGCAAAAGAGGATAACTGCCACTCATCGTAAAGAAAGATCGCCCGCTGCCACTTATAATCGTTCAATATCTTTGGCAGCGCGGCTTTGTGACAGGCTGAGCAAAACTCGCTCGTGCGATAGTAATCCTTCATTACGGCCTTGGAGTGGCGATCCAGATGCGCCAATATATCCTTGTCGGAGACCTCGCCGTAGACCGGCTTTCCCTCCGCATCTACAATCACTGCCGGTCTTGCAAGCACATAACTCCCCGTGCCGCGCGTATCCACCTTTACCATCGAGTGACAGACCGAGCAGGTGATTCCATCCACATCGAATTTGCGATCCACCGGCGAGTTCTTGGTCATCGAGCCGGAGGTTAGCGCGATCGGATTATGGCAGCCCTCGCAGTGCCGCGCAAATTCGATTCCCTTGGTGTTCATCAGTACATTCACATTCTTGACATACCAAGGAGCGCGGAAGGAGTTGGCATGCACCGATTGACGCCACTCGGCGTGCGCCTCCTGATGGCAGTGCCCGCAGTAGGCGGCCGAGGGAAAGCTCTTGACGGAGAGAAACTCGCCCGTCTCCGTACTGGCATTGGAGGGCAGAAAGGGCTTGTCCGCTCCAAAGCGATAGTTATAGTGTTCGCTGATCGACTGCGAGTAGGCAGATGGCTGGCTGGCGGCCGCATTGTCGCCGGCCGCAAGGGCGCGCGTCGGGTGCCACGCCATTAGTCCGCAGGTGGCGGACGCAAGCGCCAGGCCGATTGTCATGCGAAGAGTTAGAGTGTGAATGAGCTTCATGCGCTTCGACCTCTGGTCTTCTGTGGGGAATTTCATCGAGCAAAATTGCAGGAGTTATTCGGCAAGGGCACTCAGTGTTTTGCGCCCTGGCCTTCCTTCAGAGTTACGATGTGGTCGATCTGCGGAGCGGTAAAGTGCTCCGTCGCTCCGCTCGGCCAACGCACTTCAACGTCGTCGATGGCCGTAGCATCGCCCAATCCAAAGTGCGCGCGCGGATCGCTGGACGAGGCATAACTTCCGCCGGAGAGCACGTCGCCGCGCTGGCGCATTCCATTCGCCGTCAAAGTTACCATTGCGCCGATGGCGTCGCGCGGGCTCTTCGCTCCGCCGATCAATTTGAACTCGATCCAATGGTGCTTGTCGGCAGAGATATTACGCAGCAGCGCTGGCACGCCATCGAGCGTGTTGATGACCACGTCCAGCCTTCCATCGTTGAAGAGATCGCCCACTGCCAGGCCGCGACCCTTGTAAGTCTGCGCCAGCGCAGTTCCTTCAACCGCCGGAACCAGATCAAAGCTCTTGCCGCCGATGTTATGAAAGAGCAGCGGGCGCTCGGCATAACTGGTTCCCCACGGCTTCTTGTCCACAATCGGATAGACATGCCCATTCGAGACGATCAGATCCTTCCAGCCGTCGTTGTCGTAATCGATAAAGGCGTCGCCCCATCCAAGAAACGGAACCGTCGGTTCGGCGATTCCCAACTGATAACTGATGTCGGTAAAGTTGGCGTCGCCGTCGTTGCGATAGAGCGGATTGTAATCGTCACTGAAGGTGGAGTTATACAGATCGATCAGTCCATTGTTTCGGTAGTCTCCTGCGGCAATGCCCATCGTCGCCGTCTCTCGTCCGTTTTCATTCAAGGCATAACCGGAGGCATAACTGATGTTATCGAAGCTTCCATCGCCCTTGTTCAGATAGAGATAATTCGGCGTCGAGTCGTTGCCCACCAAAAGATCAACCCGTCCATCATTGTTGACATCGACAAACAGCGAAGTCAGCCCATAGTAGCCGCTCTTGTCGGCCACGCCCGCCTTCTCGCTCACGTCCGTGAATGTGCCGTCGCCGTTGTTGTGGAAGAGATGGTCGGGCTCGCCCTGCAAGCCATGCGGCCCGCACATCACCTTCTCGCCGCGGAAGGTGCAGAAACTGAAAGCCACGCCATTCTCGCCCGAGGCCGGCGGATTGGCCAGATCGTAGTGAACGTAGCCGGGAACAAAGAGGTCCAGCCGGCCGTCGCCGTCGAAGTCTCCCCAGGTGGCGCCGGTTGACCAGTTGCCCAGCGCAACGCCCGCCTTCTCGGCCACATCGGTAAATGTTCCATCGTGACTGTTGTGGTAGAGCCGGTTCTTGCCGAAGTTGGAGACGTAAATATCCGGCCAGCCGTCGTTGTCGTAGTCGGCCACGGCGCAGCCGAAGCCCCAGCGGCCGTTCCCCACTCCGGCCTTGTCTGTCACATTGGTAAAGGTGCCGTCGTGATTGTTATGAAAGAGCGCGGCCTTGGGCGCGGCAGCCTTGCCGCTCTCGGCCTCATAGGTCGAGCCGTTCACCAGGTAGATGTCCAGCCAGCCGTCGTTGTCATAGTCCAGCAGGCAAAGGCCTGACCCATTGGCCTCGATGATGAATTGCTTCTCCGGCGCGCCCATCACGTGCTTCCATGTTGTCAGTCCGGCCTGTTTTGCAATGTCTTCAAACAGAACCGTCCCGTCTTTGACTTGACCACCGGCGGTGATTGGCCGGTGTTCCGTGTCCAGCACAGCGGGGTGCGCGCCGCCAGTGTTGACGCCGCCGACAGAGGCGGGCTGTCCACCCTCGCGCGTCTTGCTGTTTTGCGAGTCGGCGGAATCTGAGCCGGGCACAGTCGCCTGCGCCGGTGCAACGCGCCCCGCAGCCAGCAGCGTGCAGCAGAGCAGCAGAGCAATTGCAGCAGCCGGAACTCTTCTGCCGGCAGAGTGTTGCGATCTCCGATCCTCGAAGGCAACTGCTCGTTGATTCGGGGACAAAGGGATCGCGCAATGCCGGGGAATCAGCATGCTCATCGAACCTCCACGTACGGAACGTACTCACCATACAGAATTCAGGTCTATTTGAACTCATCCCAACGGTGGAGAGATAAGGCGTCCGTCTCGGGCAATGGACGGCGCCAAACCACTGAGGCCGATCGCGGGATGAAGGCGCGTGTAGACCGTGAATGCCGAAGAGGCAATGCTCGATTACCGCGGAGGCGCAACTCCGCGCGACCGATCCGGTTGACGTAAGCCGGAGAAGAGAAGGCTATCGAGGACTGTCGGTAAGGCAGGATGGCGATTGGGAATGGCCCTGTGCCTCAACTGCATCCTGCCTTTTTCGTCTAATACCGCGCGTCTTCAGCATGAAGACTCGCAGGCAACTGGAGCACCGCCAAGGGTAATAGCCGAAGAGGGGAGCCAGCCATTTACGCAGAATTCCATTTCTGCCGATCCGGCGCACACGATGACTTTGACAGATCGCGCACTCCATTCGCGTTCACTCCATTGGAAGATTGCAAGACGCGGCCCAAGTTCTGATTATCTCATCGTCTGACAATTTCATTCGATCAATTTGATTGCATATTTATCCTCACCGTAGCGGTTTCTTTCGTAATCATTTGCAGGAGGTAAGCATTTTTTCTTGACAGGAAACAGTTTCATTCATCCATCCAATTCGTCGTGGATCATCGATGCTGCGATGAAGGCAATCGACTGTTGAGCGCAATCTTGACGCACGCACTCTTTCTCTGCTCTACTGCAATCAACGTCATGCACAGATCCGGCGCCAATGCGAACTCCTCTCCGATGTGCGGGAAACCCGCGCCGTCTTGCGCGATGCGAATTAACGTCTCCAATGCGCGCGGAGTGCCCGGCCTGACGTAGACAGCGTTGCCATCCAGCAGCATCCAGGCCACCACCCGCACCATCGGCTGGTGGTTTTTTATTTCCCGCTCTACCGAAGGAGGCAGTTTTGGAATCCGTTACACTCGGCAGCATACAGGCGGCGCGCACGCGCTTGCGTGAGTCCATCTACCTCTCGCCCTGCCAGCGCTCCAGCGAGCTCTCCGATCTGACCGGTCTGCCGCTCTATCTGAAGCTGGAAAACCTGCAACGCACGGGAGCATTCAAGGAGCGGGGTGCGCTGAACAAGCTGCTGCTGCTCGCGCCCGCCGAGCGGGAGCGGGGCGTGATCACCGCCAGCGCCGGCAACCATGCGCAGGGCGTCGCCTTTCATGCGGCCGCGCTGGGCATTCGCGCGCAGATCGTGATGCCGCTGGCCACGCCGCAGATCAAGGTGGCGGCCACGCGCGGCTTCGGCGCGGATGTTGTGCTTCACGGCGCCAACTACGACGAGGCCTGCGAGGAGGCGCTCCGCCGCCGCGACAGCGAAGGCCGCACCTTCATCCATCCCTTCGACGATGCCGAGGTGATCGCGGGTCAGGGCACCATCGGCCTCGAATTGCTCGAACAGGTTCCCGATCTGGAGGCCGTGGTCGTGCCGGTCGGCGGCGGCGGGTTGATCGGCGGCATCGCCTGCGCGCTCAAGGAGAGCAACCCGCGGATTCGCGTCATCGGCGTCGAGCCGGAAAAGCTGCCCTCGATGCTGCGCGCCCGCGAAGCCGGCACTTTGGTCACACTCAGCGCTGAAGCCACCATCGCCGACGGCATCGCCGTCCGCCGCGCAGGCGGTCTGACGCTGCCCCTGGTCTCGCGCTACGTTGACGAGATCGTCACCGTCGACGACGAAGAGATCGCCAGCGCGATTCTGATGCTGCTGGAGCACGAGAAGACGCTGGCCGAAGGCGCTGGCGCCGCCGCGCTCGCCGCGCTGCTCCAATCGAAGACCAATCTCCGCGCGCGCCGCACCGTCGTCCTGGTCTCCGGCGGCAACATCGACGTGAGCCTGCTGGCCAAGATCATCGAGCGCGGCCTGGTCAAGGATGGACGCCTGCTGCGCATCCGCGTCTACCTGCAGGACCGTCCCGGCGCGCTGCTCGCGCTCACGCAGATTTTGGCCCGCGAGCGCGCCAACATCGTCGAGACCATCCACAATCGCGCCTACTACGGCGTCAGCCTGGGCGAGACCGTGATCGACGTAACGCTCGAGACTCGCGGCACGAGCCACATCGCCGCCATCAGCCACGCCCTGCGCGAAGCTGCCTTCCGCTTCGAACGGATTCAGTAGGCTGACAGCCCGCGCAAGCACCTGCACTCGCGGCTCGGCCGAGCCAAAAGCGCGGATTTTTGCTGGAAATGGGCACTTTTATCGGGGGAAAGAGCCGATTTTTGGCCAAAAAACGGCCAAAATCGGGGGTTTAAGTTTACTATTTCGTTAACAGTTGTATTTTTTATATTGTTCATTCCTTGTCTGTTACATGATTTTTTTGAAAAATTATCATGTCCTAAAGGGGTAGGGGGGGTGGGGGGCAGCCGAAAAGGGGTCAGGGATCAGGGGTCAGGGGTCAGGGACGGCGCGAGGATTGGGAGAGTACTCATGGATTGATTGTGCGCCGGGACGGGGAAATGATCTGCAAGCCACCTGCGGTGGGGCAGCCGCTCGCTCGCAGGGGAGCTTGGTATCCAAGGTCCCCATAAGCGAGGGACTGGGGCTCCCGGGGACTGGTCGTCCAGGCGGAGGGCGTTTGCGCATCGATCGCAGAGACGAACTTGATTCCCAGGCTTCTACGGAGCGGTGAACCGTGCGGCATGATATTTAATTGCTAATTGTCATGCGGTCGATTTTATGACATGATTAATGCGGGAGACATTATGGCTTCAACTGTCACAATTCAGCGATCTGTCAGCAGCAAGATCAATCAAAACGGGCGTATCGTGATCCCCGCCGCGATCCGTGAGCAGATGGGGCTCAAGGCGGGAGATACAGTCCTGATGGAGGTGGAGGACGGCGTGCTGCGCATGGAGTCGCATCGGGCGCGCATCCGCCGCATCCAGGAGGAGTTCAAGAAGATCATCCCACCGGGCGGAATGTTGATGTCGGACGAACTGATCGCCGAGCGCCGCGAAGAGGCGCGCCGCGAAGAGGAGGAGTTCGCGCGTGAGCAGGCGGAGCGAGTGCGTTGGGCAAAGGTGGATCAAGTTGCCTGACGCGGTCGTACTCGACTCCTCTGCGGTACTGGCGGTGATCTTCAATGAGCCGGGCGGAGAAGCAGTCGTCGATCAGCTGAAGGGCGGCTTGCTCAGCACGGTGAATTTGACCGAGATTCACACCAAGCTGCTGCTGGATGGGCGCGCCGCCGACCATGCATGGAACCGCGTTCTGAGCATGGGGTTTGAAGTCTGTTTCTTTGACGAAGAACAGGCCAGGGTTGCGGCGGAGTTGATTGGGAAGACGCGCCCCATCGGGCTCTCGCTGGGTGACCGCGCGTGCCTGGCTCTGGCGATCGAGCGCAAGGCCGCGGTCTACACGACGGACAAGGCGTGGAAGCAACTTGATCTGGGGATTGAGGTTGCGGTGATCCGCTGAGTTCCGGCCGACGGTGGGCCGGATCGATATAATCGATTAGCGTGAAAAGCGACATTGTCAATCCACAGGGGAGGCTGGCCGCATTGGATGGGCTGCGAGGAATCGCCGCGCTCAGTGTGGTTGTCCACCATTTTTGCTGCGCATTTCTTTCGCGGTATGTGACGGGTGTATCCGATCATCCCTCATGGTTCGTCGACACGCCCTTGGGCATTGTCGTCAACGGCCGTTTCTCGGTGTATATATTCTTCGTCTTGAGCGGATTTGTGGTGTCAAGGGCTGCTCTGAAAAGCAATGACCCTGTTTATGTAAACATACCTCTTCGCTATCTTCGCCTTGCCTTGCCCGCAACCGCCAGCGCGATCCTGGCCTGGGGGCTATTGACGCTGATGCCGAATGCCGCAACGCGATCAAGCGATATTCTTTCGAACTCCTGGCTGCTCCACGGTTACCAGAACCAAATTCCTAACATTTTCCATGCGCTCTATGAGGGCCTTATCGGCATATTCATCCATGGCGATTCAGGATTTAACAACGCACTTTGGACCATGCGAATTGAGGCCATCGGCTCAATGGTAATTTATCTACTTTATGGAGAGAAAAATGCCCTCATCCGCCGTGAGCTTTTGATCGCGTTGGGTATCGTGACGCTTTTTATGCCATGTTATTTCTGCTTTTTATTGGGCGCGTTGATGATGGAATTATGGTCCATGGGAAAGTTGAAGTTCGGCTACCCGCGTACCGCACTATTGGCGGGGATTCTGTTGGGATTTCCTGGATATGGATTTGTCAAGAGACTTCATATTCCGTATGTGAGACATTCACGTGGCGCGCTGCAAGTAGGAGAGAGCACCAGCTTGATTGCGCCCCTGGCCGCCGCGCTGATCCTCTATGCGGTTTTGAATTACGAGCCTCTGGAAAAATTCCTATCGAGCAGAATCCCAAGGTATTTGGGGCGCATCTCCTTTCCTCTTTATCTGGTGCATAGCCCTCTGCTGCTGACCGTCTTTGCTTCAGTGTATGTTTGGATCAACCCTGCCTCAAAGATCATTCTTCTTCCCTTATTCGCGGCATTTTTGGGATGCAGCCTGATTGTGGCCAATGCCGGTGAGGCATGGATCGACAAGCCGGTTCTGGATAAAATCAGTTGGACTCGGAAGAAGCTGAGGTCGTGGCGTTCATCAAAAAATGAGCCGATAACCGCCAATCCATAGATGGCGAATGCTGATCGGCTCTGATCCCTAGCGCCCCATGCGGTGCTTGCTGGCATTGACGGCGGCGCGGGCCTCGCGGTCGCCTTCGCGGCGCTTCTCGGTCTCGCGCTTGTCCCAATCCTGCTTGCCCTTGGCCAGCGCCAGTTCGCATTTGACCCGCCCATTGCGAAAGTAAAGCCGCGTGGGGATGAGCGTGTGGCCTTTGATCTGCGTCTTTGAGAGTAGCTTGCGGACCTCGGCCGTGTGCAGCAGCAGCTTGCGGGTGCGGGTCTCGTCGTGATTGGAAAGGTTGCCGTGGGAGTAGGGGCCGATATGCAGATTGAGCAGGAAGGCCTCGCCGTTCTGGATGAGGCCGTAGGCGTCCCTGAGGTTGGCCTTGCCCTCGCGGATCGACTTCACTTCCGTCCCGCGCAGGCTGATGCCGGCCTCGAATCTGTCGAGGAGAAAGTAGTTGTGCCCGGCGGTGCGATTGTGCGCGGCGTCGCGCTCGCCGCTGGCGACGGGGTCGCGCGGGCGGGCCGGCTTCTGCGGGCCGGGGCTTGCGGGCTGCACGATCACGTGACTGGTTTGGCGCGCCATGGAGAAGTATCCTTGAATCTTCATCCTAGCATTTGCGCGGGTTTTCCATGCCCGCGAGCGGGGATGGGATAAAATGAGGCAGTATCGGATGGGAAGTTTCACCCGCAGCAATTGCCACAAAGATAGCGTCCAGGGCGGCCAAGGCAGCCCGCAAGTGCCTGAGCGAAAGCGCGGGCCGGAGATGACGCCTGGGAGTACGATGAAAAGCCGCGCACAGGCAGTTGCCTCCGCATTCTTACGAGCCACGCTTGGGCTGGCGCTGGTCGCCGTCTTTGTCTGGTCGTCAATCCCCCTGAATGCCACCGAGAGCGCCGCATCGTATTACAAGCATGGTGTGGCCGCTGAGGCAAAAGAGGATTACGACGCGGCTTACGACAACTATCAGAAGGCGAATCAAAAAGCACCCAAAGAGTTGCAATACCGCACCGCGTACTTCCGTGTGCGCATCACCGCCTCGGCGGCGCACGTGACCAAGGGGCGCAAGCTGCTGGAAGCGGGCGACGACCAGGGCGCGCTGGCGGAGTTTTTGCGCGCCGGTGAGATCGATCCCAGCAATGAGGCGGCGCAGCAGGCGATCGCCGAGGTGCGCAAGAAGAACGGCGAGGCGGCGCCGGCCGGCGAAAGCAGCCTTCCGGCAACCTCCGGCAATCAGGAGGATCTGGATTCGATGAGCGCGCCCGCCGCGCTCAAGCCGCTCTCAAACGAGCCGCTCACGCTGCACATGACCGAAGATGCCAAGGTGATCTATCAGGCGATCGGCAAAGCGGCCGGCGTGAATCTGCTCTTCGATCCGGATTACGCCTCGAAGCGCATCCAGGTGGACCTGAACAACGTCTCGCTGATGGACGCACTGCGCGTAGTGGGCACGATCTCCAATACCTTCTGGCGTCCGGTGACGGACAATACGATCTTTGTGGCGGCGAACACTCCCGCCAAACGCAAGGATCTGGACGAGCAGGCCGTACAGACCTTTTACCTTTCGAATGCCTGGCAGCAGACCGATTTGACCGACGTGGGCACGGCGATCCGCAACGTGCTGCCCAACGCCAAGGAGTACCCGGTCCCCAGCCAGAACGCCATCGTGATGCGCGGCACGCCGGATGAGCTGCTGCTGGCGCAGAAGCTGATCAACGATCTGGACAAGGCGCACCCCGAGGTGGTGGTGGACATCTCCGTGCTGGAGGTGAGCAAGAACTGGGAGAAGACGCTGGGCATCCAGTGGCCGAGCAGCGCGAGTGTTTCTCTGCAGCCGCCCAGCACCAGCAATTCAGGGTCGTCCGGCAGCTCTGGAGGCTCCAGCGGCTCCGGCAGCTCCACCTCCAACACCACGCTCTACAATCTGTCGCACCTGAAGGCCTCGGATTTTGCCGTGACCATCGGATCGGCGACGGCCAACGCGCTGCTGAGCGACTCGAATACAAAGATTCTGCAGAATCCCCGCCTGCGCTCGACCGATGGCCAGAAAGCAACGTTGAAGCAGGGCGAGAAGATTCCCATCGCCACCGGCTCCTACCAGACCGGCGCGGTAACCTCGGCCGTCAGTTCGCTGGTCAATACGCAGTTCCAGTATCAGGACGTGGGCGTGACGATCGAGATGACGCCGTCGATCCACTTCAATCGCGACGTGACGCTGAAGATCAAGATCTCCGTCACCTCGCAGAGCGGTTCGGTGACCATCAGCGGCGTGACCGAGCCGATCATCGCGCAGAAGGAGGTGGATCAGGTGATCCGCCTGCGCGAGGGCGAGGCCAGCATCCTGGGCGGAATGAAAGACACGCAGGAGATGGTCAGTTGGAGCGGCATCCCAGGCCTGAGTTCGATTCCCGGCCTGAAATACCTGTTCGGCTCCAAGGATCATACCGTCAACGACGATGAGCTGGTCTTTCTGGTGGTGCCGCACGTGGTTCGTTCGCAGTCTCTCGATGAGCTGAATCTGCGCACGGTGGATACGGGCGAGGGCCAGTCGATCGACATTCGCCGCGAGCCCAGCGAAACGCCCGCCACGAATCCGAAAGCGAATCCGGTCGCAACCCCAGGGTCTGCCGTAAAACCGCCCGCCCTGCCGCAGTTGAAGCTGCCGCCGCCGAACGGGAGTTCCAGCTTTGGCGTGGTTCCGGGACAAAGCGCGGTAGCGGCTCTTCCGGCGGCGCTTGATCAGTTAAGCCGGGCCGCCGACTCCAATGGACAGGCCGCTTCCGGCGCGTCAGTGGAGGCGATCAGCCTCAATCTCGTTCCCCCCTCGGGTCTGGTCAAAGCCGGCCAGGCCTTCAAGATTCCCATTGTGCTGAGCGGCGCAACGGATCTTGCCTCCATCCCCTTGCAGATCACCTACGATTCTTCCAGGCTGGAGCTGGTCAACGTCGATCAGGGCGATTTCCTCAGCCGCGACGGCCAGGCCGTGGCGCTGACGCATCGCGATGAGGGGCCGGGGGTGATCCGCATCAACGCCTCGCGTCCGCCCGGTGCGGCCGGAGTGAGCGGTACGGGCATGGTGTGCACGATCAGCTTCCAGGCCAAGGTTCCGGGCGCAACCGATCTCGTGATCAGCAGTCCCGGCGCTGAGTCGAGCGGCCACAACAAGCTGCCGGCCCAGGGCACACGCCTTAGCATTCAGGTGAAGTAAAGCGATGAGCGGCCCGTCTCCAATTCGCAGGGTTGCACCCGCCGAGCGCGGCCTGACGCTGGTCGAGCTGATCGTCACGGTGATGATTCTTACAATTCTCGCCGGCGCGGCCTTTCCCCTGGCGCGTTTTCAGGCCAAGCGGCTCAACGAGCGCATCCTGCGCTACGACCTGTGGACGATGCGCGACTCGATCGACCGCTACAAGGACGCGGCCGACAAGAACGCCTTCCAGGTCAAGGTGGATTCGCAGGGTTATCCGCCCGATCTGGAGACGCTGGTCAACGGCGTCGAGATTCAAACCAAGAAGGTGCGGTTTTTGCGAAAGATTCCCGTGGACCCGATGACCGGCAAGGCGGAGTGGGGATTGCGCTCGATGCAGGACGATCCCACTTCGACCTCCTATGGCGGCCAAAGCGTCTTCGATGTCTACTCCAAGTCCACCGGAACGGCGCTGGACGGAACCAAATATGCGGACTGGTAGGGTTGCCTTGAGCAGGATGCGCAGACAAGACGCGGGCTTTACGCTGATGGAGCTGTTGATCGTCATGCTGATCATCGGCATCCTCATGATGATGGCGGTGCCGCGCTTCGTCTCCGCCATCCAGAACGCGCGCGAGGCCGTGCTCAAGGAAGACCTGCACGTGATGCGCACCGCCATCGACTCCTATACGATGGATAAGCAGAAGGCGCCGCAGTCGCTCACTGACCTGACAACGGACGGCTACCTCAGAGAGGTGCCCGTGGACCCGATGACGCGCAGCAAGGATACGTGGACGACCGAAACCAGCTCCGACCTGAGTTCGGTGGACCAGACCGAGCCGGGCATCGTCGATGTTCATTCAGGCTCATCGGAGACCGGCTCGGACGATCAGCCATACTCGACCTGGTAAGTGCGGAGGCAAGCACGATGCGAAAGACTCTACGCTTTTTTTTCATTCTTCTGTGCATGACCGCACTCTGCGGCCTCATGCGAGCGCAAGCGGCGAAAACGATCACTCTGCGCATGATCGACGTGCGCAGCGGGAAGCTCATCCCGACCACGAATTATCTCATCACCATCGATCACGATCCCACCGTCCACGCCAACTGGGTGGAGCTGAATGAGGATGGCTCCGGCAAGCTGACGCTGCCTGCGAATGCAAAGCTGTTATCGGTACAGGCCACCTACGACAGGGCCACCGAGTTCTTCATCAACTGCGACAGCGGTCCGGAGCATGCGGACTCGCCCGAACACTGGTACGAGATCGCCGAGATTCTCTTGAAGGGAATCGTCGCGCCCAATGGATGCAGAAAGATGATGATCGGCGGCACCAAGGTGAGCGCCGTCGCCAAGCCCGGCGAGTTTATCTTTTACGTGCGCAAGCGCAACTGGCGCGAGCAGGCGCAGGAGTTTTCCTCGCACTAGAGCATTTTCGCTTCACTTGTTGACATTACGAGCGCATCGAAGGTGGCTTTTTCTTGAGGAAAAAGCCACTTTACTGCAAGGATTCTGTATACACCAGAATCGAAAATGCTGTAGCGCTTTCCGCGCGGAGGCAATTGTGCCGCTTGACCCAATCGCCCCGGAGCTTTTCTCCCTTGATGTGGAGCGCTTCTACGCGGGCTTGATCGCTGCGCATTCATCTTCCGCACAAAATTCCGGCGCTGCTCTGGGCGGCAAACTCCTCTACGTCGGTGAACTCGATGCAGAGGCCCGCGCGCTGCTGGTGGCGGCCAACATTGCCGGCGCCGCCTCGCTCTCTGTCGCCCCCGATGCCGCCCGCGGCAAGCAGGCGTTGCGCGAGGGCGTCGTGGACTTCCTGGTGACAACGCTCGACGAAGCGCTGCGCATCCTGAAGAACGAATTGCGCAAGCGCCAGACCGTCGCCGTCTGCGTAACTGCGGAGGTTGAAAGCCTGGAAGCGGAGATGCGCAAGCGCGGCGTGCAGCCCGATCTGCTGCGCGCGAATGTGAATGCAGCTTCGGAAGAGAACTCGTCTGTGGTTGTTTGCAGAGTCGCCTCCGCGCCCGCTCTCTGGCTGCCGAAGATCGATGCCATCGCAGAAGCTTGTCTGGGCTCCGAGGAAGGAAGCGCGCGCCGCTGGCTGCACCTCTCGCCGCGCTACCTGGGCCGGTTGGCGCAGGGCGTGCGCGTCTTGCGCTCAAGCGAAAGCGTCGCAACAAATTTTCTAAAACTTCTGCGAGAAGAGTTTGAATCGGGAAAAAATGGCGCGCCCGTCGAAGTGAAACTCATCTGTCAAGGGGAAACAGTGCCGTACGGCTTTACTCCGCACACCGGATGACTCGCTGACCTGCTGACTGGCTTACTCGCCGACCGGCTCACTCGCCGCTTCAATCCGCGCCCAAAGCTCCTTCACGCCGTAGCTCGTCTTGGCGCTGATGGGCAGAATCTCATCCAGATCCAGCCCCTTCTTCAGCGCTGTCAGGTTGCGTGTGCGCTCGTTGCCGCTCAGCCGGTCAATCTTGGTGGCCACGACGATGAAGGCGCGCCCATCCACTCGCAGCCAATCGATCAACTGGCGGTCGCTCTGCTGCACGGGCACATTCGAGTCCACCAGACAGACGCACAGCTTGAGTGTCGAGCGCATGGCGAGGTAAGGCTCGATGAAGGCCGGCCAGCCATCGCTGATCGACTTGGAGATTTTGGCGTAGCCGTAGCCGGGCAGGTCGGCGAAGAGGAGTTGCCGCCGCTGGCTTGGATCGAGCAGCGCGAAAAAGTTGATCGCCCGCGTGCGGCCCGGCGTCGAGGAAACCTTGGCGGCCTTCTCGCCGACGAGCGTATTCAGCAGGCTTGATTTGCCCACATTCGAGCGGCCCAGAAAGGCGATCTCCGGCGCGTCCGGCGCAGGGAATTGCTCCGCAGCCATCGCCGATAATAGAAACTGTGTCGTATAGCGCATCAACCTTGAGGATACAGGACAGCGCCAAAAGACCAATCTTCCGCGATTCTGACCGCGCGAATTCCTGGTGACACAGGAATCATTTCTTCTGTATAGTGACCCCATCGGTTCACCAATCCCCCACGCCGAGGAGCTTCCCTATGCCAGATCAGCCAAGCCGCATCAACGCGATTCTTGCCACCACTCAGAGTCTTTTTACTGTCCTGCGGGATGTCTTTCTCGTGATTCTGTTCGTAATGCTGCTCGGCTTTCCAACTCAATTGAACTCGATGCTGACCAAGGCAGGCATCTCCCAGCTCAACGGCGGCATCTTCACATGGCAAGCGCAGGCACAGCAAGCCACCACCCAGAGCACCAGCGCCGCGCAGGATAACGCATCGGCCTCTGACGCGCTGGAAGAAATCAAATCCACGCTGGATGACATTGCCAGCCAAAGCACCGATCCTGAGATCAAGAAGCAGGCGACAGACGCATCCAATCAAGCGGCTGCCTCCATCACCTCTCTCGAGAGTGCAAACAGTTCCCTGGCTCACTCGTTCTTGACTCTTCAATCTGCCACGCGGGGCGCGCCATCCGCGGAGCCGACACCTGCCGCGAGTGGCTGGGTTCTATTAGGCAACGCCGACCCCACTCATCAGCAATGGACGCACGCGACAAAGCCAAAGATCGCCAATGCATCGCCGGCAGTAACAGTCGGCCAGACCGTCACCTTTGCCGACAATGCATTTTTGCGCGCCGACGCCGCAGCCAATCAGAAACCCAGCGAGGCGTCCATTGTCGGAGCCGTCCGCGCCGGCAGCACAGCCGAGATTACACAGGTAAACTATCTTCCCAACAAACGAGCGACCCTGCACGTGTGGGTCAAAGTCAATGTGAAAGGCGGCCAGTAAGCGAGCTGCGCCGAAACCGGCCAAATCCGGAATTCTGGTAAGATCAGAGCATCGGATTCGTCAGTCCGGTTTTCAGAACAATGAGGGCCGCGGCTGAGGAGGATTGAAGCATGGCTACCGCGACAATCAATGTAAAGCAAGAGGCGCACGACCTGATTGACTGCATGGCCCCCGGCCAGCTTTCTGCGGTCGTTGGCTTGTTGAAGATCATTGTCGATCCTGAGGCGCAGCGCCTCGCCCGCATCCCGTACGAGGACGAGCTGATCAGCGAGGAAGAAGAGTGTGCCGCCGCGGCCGCCCGTGCCTCGTTCGCTCGCGGCGAAAAAGGCACCCCTCACGAAGAAGTTCTACGTGAGTATGGATTAACCATGGACGACTGGGAGCGCATGGGCCAGATGCCACTCGATGAACCTTTTGTGCCAGGTCAGTAGCCATGCCCAAGAAGATCATTTGGGATGACCGCGCCAAAGCTGACCTACGCGCAATCGACCAAACTAACGCTCTTCGCATTCTACGCCCTGTGGCCCATTATCTATCTACAGGTGAAGGCGATATCAAGCATCTACAGGATGTGGAACCTCCCGAGCTGAGGCTACGCATTGGAGACTACCGCGTCCGCTTCTACGATCTCAAAGACGCAATCCGCATTCTCACTGTCAAGCATCGCCGCGACGCATATCGGTAGCCGTGGTTTGTCACGTCTTGCAACCTGGTTAGTGTGTCCAAAGAACGAGAAGCGAAAGCAATAGAACAATGGCCGCCAAGACAATCTGCGTTTTAATCGAGAGTCTATTTTTTTGGAATGGGATTGCAAAGAGCCGATGAAAAAGATGAAATCTCGGTGGAGATTTTGAAGGAAACTCAGCGCGATTTAACTTCGACGCTTCGCGGGCTTTGTTGAGATCAAGCGAAATGGATTGGAGCGCAGCCGTTGCTTCATTCGGAAAGCGCAGAATACCCCGCAGAAGATGGTCGGTTTCGATCCAATACTCTTGATCAAGATTTGCTTCATCTACCGCGTACGCCAATACCATCTTGGAGTTGTCATTGAGACCAATATTCCGCTCAAGGGCAAGTTTGACCGGAGAGTTTGGTAGATGCGGAATTCCGAGAATTGACCGAAGCTGATCTACGTTATCCTTGAGAGAACCCACAGCATCTGCTCTTGATCCAACGTCCCGTGTGAGGCCGATGAGAAGATGAGCTGTTGTTATTTTTTCGGCAGGCTGATGAGCGGCCTCGTAACGCGCAAAGAAGATCGCTCGTCTGGCCTGTTCTGTATATCGTTCAAACATCACTGAGTCTTTCGATCATTGGCCCTATTGCGGCGCGGGCAGATTCGCGCTCAGCTCACCCGAATCGGGCAGGCCGGTCAGCACATCCACTGACGTGGGCAACGCCGTCGGCAGCGGACCTTCGAGGGCAATCTTCAGCACCTCGTCCATATTGTCGACGAAGTGCAGCTTGATCGAGTTCTTGATATTCTCCGGCAGCTCGGTGATGTCCTTCTCGTTGGCGCGCGGCATAATCACCTCGAAGATGCCGGCGCGCAGGGCGGCCAGCAGCTTCTCCTTGAGTCCGCCGATGGCCAGCACCTTGCCGCGCAAAGTGATCTCGCCGGTCATCGCGATGTCGCGGCGCACGGGAATCTTCGCCAGCGCGCTGGCCAGCGCCGTGGCCATCGTGATGCCGGCCGAGGGACCATCCTTGGGTATCGCGCCCTCCGGCACGTGCAAGTGCAGATCGACGTTGCGATAGAACTCGCGGCTGAGGCCGAGGGCCTGCGCGCGCCCGCGAATGTAGCTGAGCGCTGCCTGCGCCGACTCCTGCATCACGTCGCCTAACTGGCCGGTGATGGTCAGCTTGCCTTTGCCATCGAGCACCTGCACTTCGGTCGTCAGAATGCTGCCGCCGACCTCGGTCCATGCGAGACCGGTCACCAGGCCGACCTCGCTCTTCTCATGCACCTCGGAGTCGCGGTATTTGGCCACGCCAAGGAACTCACCTATATTGGCCGCGGTCAGCTCTTCCTTGTGCTTCTTGCCGCCCTTGACCACCTTGCGCGCCACCTTGCGGCAGACGTTGCCGATCTCGCGTTCGAGATTTCGCACGCCGGCCTCGCGCGTGTATTTGCGGATGATCTCAGTAATTGCGTCGTCCTTGAAGACGATGTTCTTCTCGCTTAACCCGGTCTGCGTGCGCTGCTTCGTCACCAGATATTGGCGCGCTATCTCCAGCTTCTCTTGCTCGGTGTAGCCCTGCAGGCGCAGCACTTCCATGCGGTCTTGCAACGCGGCGGGAACGGTATGCAGCACGTTGGCCGTGGCCACAAAGAGCACTTGCGAGAGGTCGTAATCCACATCGAGATAGTGATCCTGGAAGGTGGTGTTCTGCTCCGGGTCCAGCACTTCGAGCAGCGCCGATGCAGGATCGCCGCGGAAGTCCGAGGCCATCTTGTCCACCTCGTCCAGCAGGAAGACGGGATTCTTTGTCCCCGCGCGCTTCATGTGCTGAATGATCTGTCCCGGCAGCGCACCAATATACGTCCGCCGATGCCCGCGAATCTCCGCCTCGTCGCGCACGCCGCCCAGCGAGAGCCGAACGAACTTGCGGCCTGTGGCTTTCGCAATCGACATTCCCAGCGAAGTTTTGCCCACGCCCGGTGGCCCGACAAAGCAGAGGATCGAGCCCTTGGGGTTCTTCACGAGCTGGCGCACGGCCAAAAATTCCAAGATACGTTCTTTGATTTTTTCCAAGCCGTAGTGGTCCGTGTTCAAAACCTTTTCCGCAAAGTCGATCGAGCGCGTCTCCTTCGAGCGCTTCTTCCACGGCACGGCCAGAAGCCAGTCGATATAGTTGCGGCTCACGGTGGATTCAGCCGACATCGGCGGCATGGCCTCGAGTTTTTTCAATTCCTGAATTGCTTTATCGAGCACTTCCTTGGGCATTCCTGCGGCTTCAATCTTCTTGCGCAGCTCGTCGAACTCGCTCTTCTCGCCGCGTCCCAGCTCCTTTTGAATCGCCTTGATCTTTTCGTTCAGGTAATACTCTTTTTGCGCGCGCTCCATCTGCCGCTTTACGCGCGATTGAATGTTGCGATCCAGATCGAGCTTCTCGATCTCGATGTCGAGCACGTCGGCGATGCGCGCCAACCGCAGCGCGGGATCGAAGAGCGCCAGCAGTTCCTGCTTCTCTTCAATGCCCAGTTGCAGATTGGCCGCGATAGTGTCGGAGAGCTTGGCCGGCTCGTCCATGCGCACGCTGGCGATGATGGTCTCGTAGTTGAGCGATTGATGCAGCTTCACATACTGCTCGAAGAGCGTGGTGACGCGCGTCATCATCTGCTCGACGGCGGGAGTCATCTCGAACTCCGCTTTGCCCACGCGCACCGTGGCCACAAAGAAGCCGTCGCCGTCGTTGACCTCGGTGGATTTGGCGCGCTCGACGCCCTCCACCAGAACCTTGATATTGCCGTCGGGCATCTTCACGCTCTGCACGATATTGCAGATCGCCCCAACCTGATAGATCTCCTTCGGCCTGGGCTCGTCCACCGCGGCGTCGTGCTGTGTGGCCAGGAAGATCTTGCGATCGCCCAGCAGCGCCTCTTCCAATGCGCGCACGCTGGATTCGCGGCCCACCACGAAGGGCGTCATCATATAGGGAAAGATCACCATGTCCCGAATCGGCATCATGGGCAGCTTGCGCGTTTCGGTCTTTTCGCGGGATGAGGTCATCGATACCCCTTGGGAAGAATCTGCACTCGAGCGGCTCCGCGCACCGACCGCGCAGCAGAGCCTCCTATGGATTGTACAGCGAAATCGAAAATAGAATCTGTGCAAAGCGAATGAGGAAACGCTCACCCGCTTTCAATTCCACATCGTTTCCTCATTCGGAAGATTGACTCACAGCCGCATCGATCGCGGCAATCTCTTCTGCGGTGAAGCTCAAATTGGCAAGCGCGGCCACATTCTGCTCAATCTGTTCCACGCGGCTGGCGCCGATCAGCGCCGATGTCATGCGCGCATCGCGCAGCACCCAGGCCAACGCCATCTGCGCCAATGATTGTCCGCGCCGCAAGGCCAGTTCATTCAGCGCGCGAATCTGCTTGAGTCGGCCTTCGGTGATGTCGCTGCTCTTCAAGAATGCGGAGTGTGTCACGCGCGAGCCTGCCGGAATGCCATCCAGATAGCGGTCGGTCAGCAGGCCCTGCGCCAGAGGACAGAAGGCGATCGCGCCCACGCCCTCCGCGCCCAGCACGTCCAGCAAACCGCTCTCCGGCGCGCGATGGAAGAGCGAATACTTCGGCTGATGAATCAGGCAGGGCGTTCCCAGTTCGCGCAGAATCTTGATCGCCGCCGCGGCCTGCGTCGGATTGTAATTCGACAGGCCCGCATAGAGCGCTTTGCCCGAGCGCACCGCCGCGTCGAGCGCGCCCATCGTCTCCTCAATGGGTGTCGCGGGATCGGGGCGATGCGAGTAAAAAATATCGACGTACCCGAGACCCATGCGCTTCAGGCTCTGGTCGAGCGAGGAGAGCAGATACTTGCGCGAGCCCCAGTTGCCATACGGCCCCGGCCACATATCGTAGCCGGCCTTGGTGCTGACGATCAGCTCATCGCGATAGGGCTTGAGGTCGAGGCTTAGAATGCGGCCAAAGTTTTCCTCCGCGCTGCCCGCGGGCGGCCCGTAGTTGTTGGCCAGGTCGAAGTGGGTGATGCCCAGATCGAAGGCGCGGCGCGCCATCGCGCGGCTACTCTCGAAAACATCCGCGCCGCCGAAGTTGTGCCACAGCCCCAGCGAGATCGCCGGCAGCAGCAGGCCGCTCCGCCCCGCTCGGCGGTATTGCATCGTCTCATAGCGCGCTTCACTGGCCTGGTGCATCGGATTCTCCCTCTTGGACAAAATCTACGGAAACCTGCATCTCTCCTTCCATCTTAAGCGTCGATCTCAGCAGAAACGATTCGCCAGTTGCATCCTGGCGGAATTCGCTATAAGATGCGACAATCGACGCTTATGCCTGTTTTTAATTCCAATTCCACGCAATCTGTGCCCGCGCCGCCGCCCCAGCGGCTGCACCTGGGCACTCTGGGCAAGCTCTGCGTTGCCCTCGAGGCCGGCTCTCCGGCCGAGTTGATCGAGCGGGCCGAGGCCGCGCTGGCCGACTCCCGCTTCCTTGAGCTGCGCCTCGACGCGCTCCCGAAGCCTGCCGCGGCCCTGCCCAAGCTCAAGGAGTTCCTTGAGGCGCATCGCGACGTAACGGTGATCGCCACCTGCCGCCGCAAGGAGCAGGGCGGACAATTCACCGGCTCGCTGAAGGCCGAACTGGAGACGCTGGCGGCCTCGGCCGAGGCCGGCTGCCAGATCATCGATCTCGAGGTCGAGTCGGCCGAGGAGGCCGCGCCCCGCCAGCTCGATCAGTTGCGCGCCCGGCTCAAGGCCGCCGGAACAGCGCTGCTCGTCAGCTTTCACGACTTCTCGCGCACCAAAAATCTGGAGCAGGCGGCGCGCCGTATCGAGGCCTTCCAGCCGGATTTCGTCAAAGTCGTCTCCACGGCCAAGTCGCTGGCCGACAACCTCGCCGTACTCGGACTGATCGCCGAGCGCTCGCTCAGCTCGCATTTTGTCGGCATCGCCATGGGCGAGGAGGGTCTGGTCAGCCGTGTGCTCGGCCTGCGCGCCGGGGCGGCCTTCACCTTTGCCTCCGCCGAGCCCGGCGAAGCGGAGGCCGATCGGTCCACCGCCCCCGGCCAGGCCACCGTCCGCACCATGCGCGACCTCTATCGCGTCGAGCAGCTCAACCACGCCACGCGCGTCTTCGGCGTCGCCGGCAATCCCATCCACCACTCCCTCTCGCCGCTGATGCAGAACACCGCCTTCCGCCGCGAGGGCGTCAACGCGGTGATGCTGCCGCTCAAGGTGCAAAAGCTCGACGACTTTCTCAAGCTGATCCGCGAACTGCCGCTCTCTGGCGCGGCCGTCACCATGCCCCTCAAGCAGGAGATCCTGCCTCATCTGGCCACCATGGACCCGCTCACCACGCGCATCGGCGCCTGCAACACGCTGCGCATCACCGCCGACGGCAAGATCGTCGGCTTCAACACCGATGTCGCCGGAGTCATTCGTCCATTGGAAAAGCGCCTCAAGCTCAAGGATGCGCGCATCATCATGGTAGGCGCGGGCGGCGCGGCGCGGGCCGGCGTCTTCGGCCTGGTCGATCAGGGCGCCGAGGTCTTCATCGTCAACGTCGTCCACGAGCAGGCCGTCGCCCTCGCCAAGGAGGCCAAGGCCAAAGTGCTCAAGTGGGAGCAGTTCGCCAAAGCCCGCTTCGACGTGCTCATCAACGCCACGCCCTGCGGCATGGCCGGCAACAAGACGCCGCTGCCTATCAAGGAGAGCGAACTGAACGCCGGGCTGGTTCTCGATATGGTCTACAACCCGCTCGAAACGCCGCTCATCAAGCTGGCCAAATCCGTCGGCATCCCCGCCATCAGCGGCATGGAGATGTTCGTCCAACAGGGCGCACGCCAGTTCGAGCTCTGGACCGGCAAGCCCGCCCCCGAAGCCGAGATGGCCCGCGTCGTCGAGCTGGAACTTCGCCGCAGAGGATGAAGTTCGTCCGTGCGAATTAAGCCGACGTGGCGGCCAGGTTTCTAATTCTAGTTCGCTTTCAAGTTGAGGCTAACTATCCACGGCCATGCGGTCAGACTGGCGGGTGGCCACGGTCTCGGGAAAACAAACTTAATTCTTCCATAAAAGATGGGTGCCCCCGGTCTCTCGCATTTGGAGACCGGGGATACCACGAACCTCAACCAGCCGTTTTGTCTGCCCCCTGATTCCTGTCTACTGTCTACTGAGAACTGTGAACTGTCTTTTGCACATAATTACCGCCCGATCCCGCATACTACCCATGAGAAATAAGGATCGGAGGAAGCTCCAGCAGCAAACGCAGGGTGTACAAACTGCTTGGAGACCTTCACTTTCATGCTCCCTGATCCCCAACTCGCCGTCCACGATATCATCAACCCATTAGCTGACCACTGGCCATGGCTCCCTGAAAATGGCCACTGATCTGTTTTTACCCCCACCCCCCCCCTGTGGATTTCCGGCTGATTTTTGCCAAGTTTTTTGCGTAAGGCACCTGGTATCAATCGGATAACTTTTCTTTCTGTTAATTAACAAGTAACATCAAACCGTTGATTTTGCCCATTTTTCAGCCCCAACGGGCCCGCTTTGGGGGTAAAAAGGCCGCTTTTTCGCCCCTTTTGCGCGCTCCGTCTCCGGCCTCTTGACAAATGCCGACCTCCCGCGCACCACTGCCGCGGGTACCCAAGTTCCGGGCTCCCCACGGACAAGTCGTCGACCATGGGGCGGAGAGCTCTCGCTTCTTCGGCTGACGATCCACTCGCCGCGCACGGTTTTGCAGCCCGGATCAATCCATGGACCGCCATCAGCCGCTGGTATGCGATACTCGAAACGGTATGTATAAGCGGATCATTTTGAAGCTATCGGGCGAGGTTCTGGCGGGCGGGCGCGGCTTTGGCCTGGACGCCGTCAAGATCGCCGAGATTACCGGCGAAATCGTCGATGTGCACGCGCTTGGCGTGGAGATCGGCGTAGTGGTGGGCGGAGGCAACATCTTCCGCGGCGTGGCAGACCAGGCCAAGGCAATGGACCGCGTGGCCGCCGACAATATGGGAATGCTGGCCACGGTCATCAACGCCATCGCGCTGCAGGATGCTCTGGAGCAGCGCGGCGTGCCCTGCCGCGTGATGAGCGCCGTCTTCATGGATCAGGTGGCGGAGCCGTATATTCGCCGCCGCGCCGTGCGCCATCTGGAAAAGGGGCGCGTGGTCATTTTTGCCGCGGGCACCGGAAATCCCTACTTCTCGACCGACACGGCAGCCAGCCTGCGCGCCATGGAGATCAAGGCCGACGTGCTGCTGAAGGCGACCAAAGTCGAGGGCGTCTACAGCGCCGATCCGGTGCTGGTGAAGGACGCCGTCAAGTACGACGAGATCACCTACATGGAGATCCTGCGCCAGGGATTGAAGGTGATGGACCTGACCGCGGTGAGCCTCTGCAAGGACAACAACCTGCCGATGATCATCTTCAGCATGAACCAGCCGGGCAACATCCGGCGCGTGGTGCAGGGCGAGAAGGTGGGCTCGCTGGTGACGGCGTAACTCAGTGGACAGTGAACAGTGGACAGTGAACAGAAAAAGCCCGGAGTCGTGACTGACCACTCTTCACTGTCCACTGTCCACTGCGCGGAAGCGCAGAAGCCAGCTCGCTTGGATGCACTGACAGGATTGCGTTGCCTGGCTGCCGTCAACATCGTCTTCTTCCATTTCTCCAATCCCAAGGACTTTGGATTTCTGGGGCCGGTGGTTAACGCCGGCTACATTGCGCTGGGGCTTTTCTTCCTGCTTTCGGGCTTTGTGCTGGCCTACAACTATGCCGGTCAGGCGCGCGAGGGCAAGCTGGACGCGGTGCGCTTCTGGAAGGCGCGCTTCACGCGGCTCTATCCGGTCTACCTGTTGAGCTTGCTGCTGAGCTGGCGGATGGTGATGCCCGAGTACGGCGCGCATACGCACCGGATGTTTTGGACGGGAATGGTTCTGACGCCGCTACTTCTGCAGGGCTGGATTCCGCAGTTGGCCACCTTTCTGAACACGCCTGCCTGGGCGATGCCGGCCGAAGCATTCATGTACGCTCTCTTTCCCTGGCTGGCCCGTGGGCAGCGGCCTGTGCGGGTGCGGCAATCGCTGCTGGCTCTGGCCGGTGTGTGGGCGCTGGGCATGGCTCCCGGAGTGCTTTACCTGATCTTGAAGCCGGACGGCATTGCCCATCCGGACCGCTGGAGCTGGGGCGTGTGGCTGCAGGCCTACAAGTACACCCCGCTGCCGCATCTGGCCAGCTTTGCCTTTGGAATTTTATTGGCGGGATTGGACGCACTGATTCCGCGCTCAGGCCGGTTGCGCCTGCTGATCGGCCTCGGCGGCATTGCGGGGGTCCTTGGCATTCTGTATCTTGGTTCGATCGTGCCCTATGTTCTGCTGCACGACGGCCTTCTGATGCCGCTCTTCGGCTGCGTGGTGCTGGGGCTTGCCGGGGAGAATTGGCTGGCCGCGGTCTTCAGCCTGCGCCCGCTGGTGTTGGTTGGCGAGGCCAGCTACTGCCTCTATCTTCTGCACTTCAACGCGTGGATGTTGATCCACGACTGGCACCTGCCGGAGCGGCTGGGAGTGAGCCGCCTTGACCCGTGGATCAGCTATGCGGCGCTGATCGCACTGGCCATGGCGGCGTTGCACCTGGTGGAGAAGCCGGCGCAGCGGCGGCTGCGCAAATGGATGGGGGCATAACAAGAGGGGAAAGAGTCAATTCCCCGGGCAGAAGATGCCTTCCGGGGAACAGAGAGATCGGCATAGCGGGGAGAGTTTCCTCTCCTCCCCTGCCACACCACCGGACAAGCGGGTCCGCATACGGCGGTTCAAGAAGTTGAGGTCAACAGAGACGGGGTATGCCCAGCCTGTCCGCCCACGCAAGAGTCAGCACCGAGTTCAAAAGCATTCCGCTGTTGCGCCACCAGCGACGAGCATTCACCGCCACCTGTGCCGCCACATCGGGGGATGCTTTCCGGGCCAACAGTTCCGAGTAGATGGTTTGGGCGCGCTTCCAGTGCTTGAGTTGAATCGCCCGCATCCGATGGCGCATCCACTTGTCCACTTCATCCAGCATCACGTTGGCCAGCAGTGGAGACAACGGACCGCCTTGCGGCGTCCCTTCGTCGCGACCCATTGCTATGCCGTTCATCAAGACGCCGCTGGTCCGATAGGCTCGCACCAACCGGATGACTCCGGCATCGGCGATCCTCCTCCGCAGACGGTCGATCAGGATGTCGTGATTGACCCGGTCGAAGAACTTTTCGCAGTAGCTGTTCGCGGATCAAAGGCCAGTCGGTGCGCAGTCGTTCGGCGGTTTCGTCGATGCCGAGACCGTCTACGCCCGCTGCGCCCTTGTTGG
>Ga0302192_10000088_pt1 | contig 58432 bp, 55 predicted proteins | sample II_Bog_E3_2_FD_200230 | JGI IMG/M metagenome (GOLD analysis project Ga0302192, IMG submission 200230) | Peat permafrost microbial communities from Stordalen Mire near Abisko, Sweden - II_Bog_E3_2 | ecosystem: Environmental > Terrestrial > Soil > Wetlands > Peat | place: Sweden: Abisko...
ATCGGCTCGAATCATCGGGCGGCTATTATGCCCTTATCAAAAAGAGCGGCAAGCAATTTCGTCGCTCGCTGAAAACAAAAGACCGGAAACTGGCTGACCGGCGGCTCAAAGAACTCAAGGGACAAATTGGTTGCCTGACATTAACGGATGATGCCAAATTGGGCTTTGAGGCAGTGGCGAACCGCTGGCTGGAAAGCATCAAACACACGCTGGCTCCCGGCACGATTGTTCAACGTGAAATCCGCATCAAGAATCTCGCCCCGTTTTTCAAAGGCGTTCCGTTGCGAAACATCACCCCCTTCCAGTGCGAACAGTGGGCGGTCAAACGCGGAGCGAAACTGGCAACGCAAACTTTTGTGCATGAACTGGAAACTATGCGGAATGTGTTCGGCTATGCGTTGAAGCACGGCCTGATTTTGACCAGCCCGGCCACCACCATCAAACGACCCAAGGTGTCACATTCAAAAGTGGTAATCCCAACGCGGGAACAGTTCGTAAAACTCGTTGCGCAAATTCGGCGATCCGATGGCCGCGCCGACAGCCAGCGAAAAAGCAAGGCGGGTGCAGACCTGATTGAATTCTTGGCGTTCTCCGGGGCGCGGATCGGAGAGGCGCGTGTCAGCGCATGGGATGACGTAAAATTCCAAAGCAATATGATCTGGCTGCATGGAACAAAATCCGAGGACAGCAATCGGCAGATTCCCATGCCCGCCGCCTTGCGCGAATTTTTGCTCCGGCTCAAAGGTGAATCTTCTGAAACGCCCCAAGGGAAAATTCTTAAGACGGACAGTGCCAAGAAATGTCTGGCGACCGCGTGTAAAAAACTGGATTTCACCAAATTCACTCATCACGATTTTCGGCACTTCTTCGCGACGACGTGCATCGAATCGGGCGTGGACATCCCGACGGTGAGCCGCTGGCTTGGCCACAGTGATGGCGGGGCGCTCGCCATGCGCGTGTATGGACATCTTCAGGTCGAACACAGTCTGGCCATGAGCAAGCGCGTGAATTTTGACCAGACTATCAACACTGTTTCGCAGCCAAAAAACGCACAGGATGTCGGAAAATCTCCGGTTCCTACCGACGACCGTCGAGCCATTGCCAAAGCTAAAACGAAATATGGTTATCCGTGGTGGGTATCAGAAAACTCGCTGGAAGTTTTTTGGGGACAACTCCATGAAGAAGTCTGGATTATTCCCGTTGAGAAGTTTTTGGAAACGGCCAAGCAAGCAATGGGACGCCAGGTATTGAAACAGGAATTTTCCGACCGTCCGGCGCTGGCAGATGAATTTTTGGCAAGGACACCCGAAGCCACCCTAAACGAAGTCCGCGCCAAAATACCGGCGCAACAACCAGATGCCGCCAGCAGCGCACAGACCGCTGCCCATTGATTACGCGATTGGCTCGGATGTTTCCCGCAAAAAGCGGTCAAGATCGTCTTTGGAATAAATCGGATGCCGCAACGCCCGTGAAGGGTGCAGCAGACCGCGTTTGGTCAGCCGGTCAATAGTAATTTTGGCAACGCCCAAATATGTGGCCGCTTCTGCGCGTTTGTAGCCTTTCTTCTCAACGTGAATTTTTGTTTCCGCGCTGGCTGAATCACCGGCACGCTCTGATTTTGAAAGTTGGCCGTTAGCTTTAAGCATGAGCGTCTTCCTTTTGTTCAAGTATCTCAATGGATTTGACCCAACCATCTTCACCGGCGGCCAGCGATGAATAACGCTCGGCCATTGGTTTGATGGATTCCACGCCGCGCATTTGCAGGGCAACACCCAGGTTACGCAGGTTTTTTCCCTTGATCCGCACCGTGCGGTTCAAGAATGAAATGGTGATGATGTCAACATCTTGGCTGGATTCAAACTTGACCAGTTCAATGTGGTGATACGACAGCCCATAAAAACAGTTCGTGCTGTTTTCCAGCCGCAAATTGTCCAGCGGCACAGGGTCACTGTTGACATGACGACCAAGTTTGTAGCAGGGCGAATTAGTATTCATATTTTTATGCCTCGACTCTTTTGCGGGTTTTGGGCTGGTTGAATTTCAATCCGCCGCCGGATGGTTTCAGGCTTTTGAACCGACGGCCTGATCGTTTCAGTCGGCTTTTCCGTTGGCTTGATGGATTCAGTTTGTTTCACGGCCTGCGATTGTTTGGCCGCTTCCGCCTGCCGGAGAGCCTCGGCTTGGCGTTCCAATTTTTCATACTGCGCTATTTCCACCGCCCGCTTTGCTGAAGCGCGCTGCGATGCTTGAACATTAAGAACGAAAGCCACGTCGCGCCCCCAAACGGTTGCCAGCTTTTGAAATGCGCTTTGTTTCATGTCAATCGCCAGCGTCCGCGCGCCGCCGCGCGAAATGTTCTCGCGCAACTGCCCCTTGTCCGCCGTGAAAATCTTCACGCCTTTGCGCCCGCGCGAAATCGTGACATACCATTGCTGCTCATTAGTCGCGGCCTTGACCGCAGAATCCGAAAACAAAACGTAATCCACTGTTTTTCCTTGAGCGGCGTAAGACGTGACTGCATAACCGCGCACGAACTGGCGGTAATTTTTGGGCAACACACGGCCATCATTCAAAGCGATACGCCCATCGGCATGAATTTGTTTCACCGTCACCAGTTCGCCATTGGCGAGGCGACGCCCATCCTGACTTTGAGCATTGGCCTTGAGCTGCAATCTGTCACCATTCGACAGCAAAAGTTCTTTCGGCTGGCAAACCGTGATTTTATCCGCTTCCTTGAATGGCACAGGCCGGATGCGCTTGTCGGCTTCAATCAGTAGATGCTTATCCGTGATGCCACGCAGTTTTCCCGCACTGCCGGATTTGAAACCGGCCGTAGGACGGTTGAACACCAGCATCGAATCCGGCTGGTAAAACCGCTTGTCGCGCTTTTGCGCGTCCGTCAAATCCTGCCGCTCCAATGCCGTGACCGTCGTTTCAGCTTCACCGATTAACTTTTGTGCTTTCAGGCCGAGTCGGACTTGTTCGTTGACCTTGTGAATCTCCGACCAGCTTTGCGAGACGACCACGGTAGATTGCTGATTTTTGAAAAGTTCAAGAAAGTGTTCCGTCAATTTCTGCTGTTGATCCGCCAGTGTGCAAGCGACGATGGCATCGTGATTGTCCAGCCGGTCAAACGATGCGCCGAGTTTGCCCCGCCGCGCCTCATCCACGGCGAGCTTGTATTGTTCCAGCCAGCGGCGTTCGGCTTGAGTTTTTGCCGCATCGGGGTTTTGCCGGCGGATGTTCGTCAGTTCGGCATAACCAAGACCGGCATACTTCTCAATCGCCCGCAGCGCGTCCGACGCTTCCACCGCTCCATGCTGATGCGTGTCGCCGGACAGGATGACGCGTCCTTGATTGATTTGAATGAAATCAAGCAGTTGCAACATTTGCTCGCCGCCGATTTGTCCGGCCTCGTCCACGATGACGACCGCGCCACGGCGCATGGATTTTTGCGTGAGTAAAGCACTGACCGTTTGCGCGCCGGTGAAGCCATCGCGTTCCAGATCGGCGACCTGCTGGCGCTGCGGGGCGAGGACATGGACGACCTGACGAGCTTGGGCGAGTCCGGCGTTGACTTCGCGTAGGGCATAGCTCTTGCCTGTTCCCGCCCCGCCACGAAACAGGGTGACGAAATTCCGCGAGGACAAAATTTGTTCCACCGCTTTGCCCTGCTCATAATCCAATGAATGATTTGTCTTTCGATAATTGACGGCCAGCGGTTGGTATTGATTCATCTGATGTTGCGCCAGCCGGACGATGTTCAATTCCCGTCGCAGGACATCGCGCGTGGTGATTTTTCCCTGAAATTGTTCATCGCGTATGTAGTCGCGTTTTCGAGTCGCGGCCTGAATTTCCGCCAGTGACACATCCTGACCGCGCAGATGTTCCAGCGCGTGACGCCAAAGCTCATGCTCATGGACGACGGACCGGCGTTCAAACAGATGTTGCTCTGCCCAATTCACGGCCTGCACCGCCGTTATCTTTTCTGGAATCTCCGGTGAGCGATGCTTGTCCAAACGGCTGATTTGCCACCATTCTTTCCATGACAGTTGTTTGCTCCACATGGATTGCAGTTTGACGATGCCGACATCTTTGATCTTCCGCGCGCGTTCCTTGTGCGCGATGTTCGCCCGGATGACCTTGATGTTCTGACCGGCCTTTTCCGGTTCACGTTCCAAAAGTTCCCTGGTCTTTTCGTCAATCTCACGGTGACGTTTGGAAAAGCGGTCAATCAATTCCTTGCCGACACCGGCAATCTCGAAATCGCCGCGCGGATTGTTTTCCACGCCATAGCCAAATTTTTGGAGCGACCTGACCATTTCGTGATAATAGACGTTCCGAACAAATTTCTGCGCCGTGACCATTTCACAGGCTTCTAGTGCTTTCCACCGTCCTTCGGTTGAATCCCATGTGGCATTGAACAGGATGCAATGACTGTGCAAGTGCGGGTCTAAAGCGCGTGAGGTGTCATGCCGAAAGATCGCGCCGACCACATTGCCAGTCGCCCGTTGCGAATACTGATTCTGTTTGCGAACGCGAGTTGCAGCGTAAGTTTGCAAATGGCGCATCGCCACCGTCACCGCTTCATCATGCGCCTCGATGATCTGTTTATCATTGCCGACGAGTGCCGCGATGGAAACTGATTTGGGCGGTGACAACGTGAAATCGTAGAACACCCGACGATTGGCAGATTCATGGACGCTTCCATTTTTATCCACGGTATTGCGTTTGGTATTCATCCGTGGTGTCAACTGCTCCTCGGTTTGCGGATGAAGGTTGTGACAGAGATTCAGGAAATCCTTTTCAGTGGTGACACCCGATAATTTTAATTCCTTTGCCCCTTCACCGAACCATTGACCCGAAACGCTCTGGCCTTCCATGTAGTAATCACCAACGCCCAAGTGTTCGCGAAAATACGACTCCGCATTTCGCAAACTGGTTTGAGCCTTCATCGTCAACATGGCGACAAGCTAAACCATCATGTCACGAATTTTGCGCTATGGGTGACGCAAAATGCACACGAGTCCGTGGTAATGATAATCAGAACAGAACATGGGACGCTGTTCTCCTTGCGCGTGCAAGGGTCAGCCGTAACAAAGAAAGTGCCGGACAAAGATCAAACCAAAGTTGAACCAAAAATTATGAATACGACAATCGTATCCGCCGAGGCGAAGGCTCGCCTGACTGAAGCCGTCAAAAGTTACACGCCGCCCGCACCGGAAAAATACCGCCCGTTGAACGAAGTCAAAGAATCCATCATGGCCTTGCGGGAACGCAAAGCCTCGTATGAAACCATCCGCGCCATGTTGCACGAGAACGCCGGCATCGAGGTATCGCACCAGACCGTCGCCCGCTATTGCCGCGAGGTGCTGTATTCAGCCAAGCCGAAGAAACCACGCCGCGCCAAGATGCCGCCGACCGAACCAGCGGCGTCCGCTCAAGAAGAATTGCCAGCGCGTTCACCAGTCGGCCAGCCACGGTCACGCGAACCGCGCGTCACGCCATCAAAAAATCTTTAGCGCAGCAGCGCAGTCGTCACCAGTCGCGATGACAGGATGCGACCATAAGGAAACCCGCCCATGCTAAAAAACAAAAGCCTTTGGGTTCAGTGTCCGCGACCAACGCGCATTACACAGCCCTGTAACGCGCGCTCGTCGCGGACGGACAATGGAAAGCGCAGTCGCGTTGGCTTCCGTCAGCGGCACGGCGGCGGTCGTTGCGTTCCGGCTCCGTTCCAGCCGTCTCTCCGCTGCACTTCACTTATCCGCTCGCCGAACCGCTGACCGAAGCGTCATAACAGCGATGTTCTAATCAACACGCATTTGCGCATGGTCGAAACCAAAGCGCATCTGATTTGTATTAACCTTGCGGAGGCTCGTCGCTCATTTCTTTTTCGCCGGAGTTACCGTCGCGGTGAGGCGGGTGAGTTCTCTTTCCATTTCCTCCACGGTGGGCAGGCTGGAGCGTAGTTCTTTTGGCAACGCGCGGGACAGTTGGTATTCGGATATTGCGATATCATTTGGTCATCTTTCAAATGCCGCAAGGGGAGCGTGGATTTCATCCCTGTCGTATTGCTTTTCTGGAAAAGTTGGATTGCTATTTTGAATTCCGGTTTCTTTTCTCCAAGTGACGGGCGGCGGTTCGTTGACCGCCATCCAAAACACGCAGAGTTGTTTGATTGCCGTCACGAATTCAGAAAAGCCCACAGGCTTCACCACATAGGCGTTGACGCCATGTTTATAAAATTCAATCAAATCCGACGTTAAGCGCGACGAAGTGAGTGCCACGACTGGAATCATCTTCAAATGCGCATCGGCCTTGATAGTCTTCAATACTTGCAGTCCGCTGACCTTCGGCATCTTGTTGTCAAGCAGCACCAAGATTGGATCGCCGACCGGTCGGGTTTTGAATTTTCCCCGGTAATAAAGATAATCCAGCGCTTCGGCACCATCACGCACGACTACAATCTTGTTGACCAAATGACTCTCATTCAGCGCGGCCAACGTCATTTTGACATCCTGCGGATCGTCTTCGACTAGCAGGATTTTGTTACTATTGGTTATTTCAGTTTCCATTGATGACTCCGTTTTGTTTGGGGATTGAAAAATAAAAGGTCGCGCCACCGTCCAACACGCCTTCCGCCCAGACCCGGCCGCCGTGCCGAAGAATGATGCGCTGGACGTTAGCCAAGCCGATGCCCGTGCCCTCGAACTCGTCTTGGGCGTGCAGGCGTTGAAACACGCCGAAAAGTTTGTCCGCATACTGCTGATCAAAACCCGCGCCGTTGTCGCGGATGTTCGGTCTGCGTCGCGTGGCTGTTCTCCTGCTCAATTGGATCATTGGTTTTCATTCCGTTTCAGACAGATCGCCGTTCGCTGCGGCATCATAATCTATTCACAGATACTTCGGGAGAAGCGAGCCGTTGCCTCCGTCCGTGCTCAAAATTGTTTTCACCGCCACCAACAGTTCATCATTGGAAAAAGGTCTTTGCAGTGTGATGTCGGGTTTGAGCCAGGGCCGGCGTTCAAATTCAAGTGCGGGCGGATTTCCGGTGGCCATGATAACCGGGAGCGTCATGCGTGCGGCGCGCAACTTTGCCATCATTTCCAGGCCCGTCATCCGGGGCATTTTGTTATCCGTGACAATGAGGTCGTAGTCGAAGGTCTGAAGCGCCTCCCAGCCAGCGGCTCCATCTTTGACGCCTTCAACGTCATAGCCGGAGCCAGTCAGCACATCCACACTGAGTTGGCGCGTCTCATTATCGTCATCCACCACGAGGATGCGATGGGACGGATTTATTGGTTCTCGAACGAGTGCTTTGGCTGGCTTTTCAGCTTGCGAGACGTTCTTGTCCAGCATGGCACAATCCCTGAACAGTTGAGCACTATGGGCAACGCTATCCGCTGTGTGCAGAACTTTTTTCACAATGTCGGTGAACTCAATTATACTGAAAGGTTTGGACAAGGTAGCGGCAAGGTGCAGCTCCGGGTGCCGCTCTAGCTCTGCCGTCGGCATCGTTCCTGACACCATAATAACCGGCACCGACATGTGGGCGGCCTGAAGTTTCTTGACCAGTTCAATGCCTGACACCTGTGGCATTTCATTATCGGTGATCAACAGGTCATAACCTTTCATTTGCAGAGCGTCCCAGGCGACCGCACCATTTTCGGCAGTATCCACTTCGTAGCCGTGGTCATCCAATAATTCGGTGCAAAGCTGGCGGATAAGCGGTTCGTCATCCACCACGAGAATACGGAGCGGAGGGGGAGCCGGATTTTGCGTGGGCGGGATAGAAACATTTTTTGAAGGAGTTTCAGGAGGCGCGTTCATAGATTGGATTCTGGGTTGAAGCCTTCCAGAAATAACGGCGCAAAATGAGTATAGTCGCTTCGGTATCAGGCGAGAACAATACCCGAGCTGGTCTTTGATTTTGATCTGGAGAAAACCTTTTGGATTTCATGTCATTAGAATACGCTGGTCAATGCCGCGTCCGCTATGGGGTGTTACCCGCTTGCGGAAACATTTGTGAATTATGCGATGTTTTCATCTGGCGCGAGCCACGATCTTCGCGCATGTCACGGGATTGAAAAAAGTATTTTCCCGTTTTGAAGGCTTGTAACTTGGGGTAAGTGCCTCGTGATTCGTTCGCAGTTGGTGGATTATATTAGGGAAAATCGGATTCTGCGAAATTGCCGCTGCTTTTATGCTGAGTGTTTTCATAAGTTCGCCGGAAGCAAAAAATGTTACGCAACTTTGCCATTGAAACTCGCGCGATCATCCGCTTCGAGCCAGTCGAACGTGGTGCTCTTCTCCGGGTTTAGTCCGAGCTTGGTGCGGTTCTCGATGAAGAAGGCTCGTTTTTCAGGGTTTTTCATCGGGCTACCTGCTTCCATTTCATCCGACCAAGTTTTGATTTCCGCCGTCGTTTTCTTCGTGCCGTTGGCTTGCAACCAAGTGCCGATGTCTTCGTAATTTTTCGCGGCTAGAACGGCGGTTTTGAATTGACCGCCGTTGATGCCCTTGAAACTGAAGAGCATGTTGTCCAGCGGACAATCATAATGATATTCGCCGAGTGTTCCGGCGATGCTGGCACGGCATTTAACTGTATTCAGCGAAAGAGATTCGTCCTCACCAAATTGATTACGCGACAGGAAAAATACACCATAGAGTTTCACCTTACTTCAATGTGCAGAAGGAAATTCCCAAACTGCTCCGATTCGTGCGTTCAAGCGGAATGAACATCACGCTTTCTTCACGCTAAACAATCGTCAACTGCACGCTGCTCTCGATGATGCCGGCGCTGATGGCGTAGCGGGTGAGGCCGGCGGTGTCGTGGATGTCGAGCTTCGCCATGAGATGTTCGCGGTGTTTCTCGACGGTCTTGATGCCGATGCCGAGTTCGGACGCGGTCTCTTTGTTGGCCTTGCCTTCGGCGATGAGTTGCAGCACTTCCATCTCGCGCGAGGTGAGTTTGGCGGCTTTCTTTTTAAGCACGCCCGCGCGGTTTGGCGACGGCGGGTTGATGCGGTCTTGCCGCCTGGAGATGGACGGGCTGAAAAACGTTTTCCCGTTTTGCACTTCGCGGATCGCCCGGCATACGTCGTGGGCGGAAGTTTGCTTGAGCAGAAAACCCTGCGCGCCGGAATCAGTCGCGTTGGTGACATACGCGTCATCGCTGTGCGCGGAGAGGATGATGATTTTGGTGGTGGGCACGGCCTTGAGCGCCTGGCGCGTGGCTTCGAGGCCGTTGAGCAGCGGCATGGCGATGTCCATCAGCACCACTTCGGGATGAAATTTTTTGACAAGCTCAAGTGCCTGACGACCATTTTGCGCTTCGCCGACGATTTCAAAATCGTCTTCGAGTTGGAGCATCTTGCGAAAGCCCTCGCGCACAATCGTATGGTCTTCGGCCAGCAGAATGGTGATTCGTTTCATAAAATTTAAGTCCGATTTCAGTTGATTTCACAGACGGCTTCTATTACCCCCCCCCCCACGCGTGCTTTGCCGAGCGGAATTTGGGCGATGATGGTGGTTCCTTTGCCCGGCGCGGATTCGACGCCAAAACTGCCGCCCACCATTTCCAGACGTTCCCTCATGCCGAGCAGGCCGAGGCGTTTGCCGGTGCTGGTTTGCAAGGCGCGTTCTACGCCGAAGGATTTGCCGTCGTCTTTTACTTTCATGCAGATGCCGTCGGACATTTTTTGGATGCTCACTTCCACGCGGCTGGCTTTTGCATGGCGATTCACGTTGGTGAGCGCTTCTTGCGCGACACGAAAGAGCACCGTGCGCTGGGATGTCTCTAATTTTTCCACTTCTGTAAAGGCCGTTAAGTGAGCATGGATGCCTGTCTGCGCGGTGAAATTTTCCATGAACGAATGTAGCGCCGGGATCAATCCAAGATCATCGAGCACTGCCGGGCGCAATTCACGCGCGAATTCATGCACGATGTTCACAGATTTTTCCACGAGCTGTTGCGTGTGGGTGAGGTGGCGGTCAAAGTCCTTGGGGTTGCCTCCCGCCGCCTTTTTCAGGGTGGCCAGCCGGAGGTTGATGCCCGTCAAAGTCTGGGCGATGACATCATGCAGTTCGCGGCTAATGCGCTTGCGCTCTTCTTCCTGCGCGTGCAGAACTTGCCGGGAGAGATGCCGCAACTGTTCCTGCATGAGGCGTGACTGATCCAGCATCTGGCTTTGGTGCTGCTCGCTTTTTCGGAGGGATTCCTCGGTCACTTTCCGACGGGCAATCTCCTGTCGCAACTCCTCAATCGCGGCTTCGGTCGCATCCGCGCGGCGTTGCGCTTCCTCCGCCCGTTTGAGGACGGTGATGTCGGAAACCACCACGCGGCACCATTTCCCTGGACCGACGACGGAGATGGCGGAACTGCCGTGGAAGTCGGCCCAAAACGAGTTGCCGCCCTTCCGCAGCAGGGTCGCCTCGCAAGTTTGTTTTCCGGCTCCGGCGAAAACGCGTTTTAAGAAGGCTAGAAAAACGGGACGGCTCGCCGGAGTGACAAAGGACGGCAAGCGTTGGTTGATGAGCGGGGACCGTTCAACGCCGAGCAAGGTGGCACCGGAAAGATTCACCTCCAATATCTTCCCCTGTTCATCAAGCGATAAATAACCGACGGGCGCGAAATCGTAGAGGTCGGTATATTTTTCCAACAGCACTTCCATCCGATCCCTTGATTCTTGCAGCTCGGAGTTCTGCATCTCCAGTTCGATCTGGTGAACCTGCAATTCATGGAGCAGCCGGTGCGGGTCATCCTCCGGCTTCATTTCTGCAGCCTTCGACTTTTTATTCTTCTGCTTTCGCAACTGGGCTTCGGCATTGCGGTAAAGTTCAGCCATCATCGGGCCTCGTTCCGACAATTCGATGAATTTTCGCCGTTTGGCGGTCTGGGCGGTGGTGGCTGGTTTGGTTGGCATAGTGGATCGTTTCATTTTTTATGGGATGCCGGCATTTTTCCTGCCCCATCTGCGCTCCGTGCGGCTTTGGCAGTTTCCTTCACCGCCTCGGTCGTTGCCGGATTCATCTTCCAGGAATGTTCCGCACCGGACTTTTCCAAAACATCATGCTGGCCGCGCAATTTCGCCTCCAGCGTCTTGGACACGGTGATGTCCGTGAAAGTTATCACCACGCCGTCAATGCGGTCATCGAGCGTGCGATAGGGCATGATGCGCACGGTGAACCAGCGGCCATCGCGCGTGTTGATCGCTTTTTCCGAGAAGCCCAGCTTCCGCAAAACCTCGTGCGCGTCGTCCGTCAGTTCCGGGTAGAGCAGATCGGAAGCAAGGTCGGTGATGGGCCGCCCGATGTCACCGGGAATGAGCTTGATGATTTTGGTCGCCTGCGTGGTGAAGCGGCGCACGCTGAGGTCGTTGTCCAAAAACAGCGTGGCGATGTCCGTGCTGTTCAGGAGATTTTTCATGTCGTTGTTGGAGCGCGACAACTCGTCCATCTTGACCTGCATCTCGCTGTTGACGGTCTGGAGTTCTTCATTCAACGATTGCATCTCCTCCTTGGAGGTCATCAATTCCTCGTTGGTGGACTGGATCTCTTCGTTCGTGGATTGCTGTTCCTCGTTGGTGGAACGGAGTTCCTCCTGCGCGGTTTGCATTTCTTCGCGAACGGTTTGCGCTTCGAGCCGGGCCTGCTGATATTTTATTTCGAGTTCCTCCAGCCTCGCGTTGTGGGCGGGATTTTTTCCAGCTTTGCCCGAACGGCTGGAGGTTTCAATGGGCGGCGGCGCGATCACGTCGGAGAACACAATCATCACCAAGCCGCGCAACGACTCCGGTTCGGCGAGGCGCTGGATGGTGATGTCCACAAACTGTTTCCCGCCGTTGCTTCCGACTTTGAGTCCGCGCAGGATCACGGGCGCGTCCTGTTCGAGCGCTTTGTGAAAAGCGCTGCCGAGTTCGACGCGGAGACCTTCGCGGGCCATGACAAAGATGTTCCAGTTGGCCTTGCCGGCGGCGGGTTCGAGATATTTGCCGGTGCGTCCGCTGACGTAGAGGATGTTGCCCTTGTCATTCACGAGCACGGACGGCGGCGAGTATTGTTCCAAAACCAATTGATCCGCCAAAGACTGGAGGCTGGCGGACGGTTTGGTCGCCGGACGCGGTTCCATTCCAATCTGCAACGGCTTGGCAAAGGACGAGGGAAATTCAATCGGCTCTGACCGCGCCACGGAATCCGTCCGCCGAAAGATCCGCAATTTATTATTCAACGGCGTGAACAGCTCGGTGAAGGTCCCGACCGTTTCCGCGCTGCCGAGAAACAAAATGCCCCCCGGTGTCAGCGCGTAGTGGAACAGCGGGATGAGTTTCTTCTGCATCTCCGGCGCGAGATAGATCATCAGATTGCGGCACGTCAAAATATCCAGCTTGGTGAACGGCGGGTCCATGATGAGGCTCTGCGGCGCAAAGATCACCATCTCGCGAATCTCACCGATCACCCGGCAACCCTGTTCATCCTTCTTGAAGAACCGAGTCATCTGTTTCGGCGACACGTCCGCGCAGATATTTTCCGGATAAATTCCCTGCCGCGCCTTGTCTATCGCGTCCTTGTCCAGATCCGTGGCGAAAACCTGCAAGGTGATTTTCTTTCGCGACTTGCTGTTCTCCATCACCTCCTTGAACGCCATCGCCAGCGAATATGCTTCCTCGCCGGTGGAGCAGCCGGGCACCCACGCCCGCAGCACATGACCATTCGGACGGCTGGCGATGAGCGCGGGCAGAATTTTTTTGCGCAACTCCTCCCAGCAGGCGGGATCGCGGAAGAAACTCGTCACGCCGATCAACAACTCTTTGAACAACAGATTCAGCTCCTGCGAATTTTCCTGCAAGTAACGGACATAACCGGCGAGCTTGTCAATCTGATGGATGCCCATGCGCCGTTCGATGCGGCGGTTGAAGGTATTTTTTTTGTAGTGCGAAAAATCGTGGCCGGTCTGCGTGCGCAGGAGGATAATTATTTTTTCCAGCGCGCTCTGTATCTTCTCTCCGATGGTCGGTTCGGAAGCATGAACGAGCGGCGTGCGGCGCAGATAGGCCATGATCCATTCCGGCAAATCGTCCACTGGCGCGACAATATCCGCCATCCCCGAATCAATCGCGCTGCGCGGCATTCCGTCAAATTTTGCGGTCGCTGGTTCTTGCACCAGCACCACGCCGCCTTTTTCCTTGATTGCGCGCAAACCGAGCGTGCCGTCCGAACCCATCCCGGAAAGAATCACGCCGATGCTGTGTTCCTGCCGGTCTTGCGCGAGCGAGCGGAGAAAAAAATCAATCGGCAATCGCAACCCGCGCGGCGACGCCGGTTCAAGCAGATGCAGAATGCCGTGCAGGATGGACATGTCCTTGTTCGGCGGAATCACATACACGCAGTTCGGCTGAACCGTGGTGCGATCCTTGACCTGGATCACGCGCATGACCGTAGCGCGCTGAAGCAGTTCGGGCATGATGCCTTTGCGCGTCGGGTCGAGATGCTGGACGATGACGAACGCCATGCCGCTGTTTTTCGGCACATGAGAAAGGAAATGTTCCAACGCTTCGAGTCCACCGGCGGAAGTGCCAATGCCGACGATGGGAAATGAATAGATGGCGGACGACGCGGCGGGTGCGGACTTGCGCGCGACGCGGGCAATTTTTTTCTTCGGGAGTGACGGTGAAGGTTTCTTTTTCATGCGGCTATTTTCTGCGCTGGAGCATGGCAGCTTTCGTCCCGGCTGCATAGCGCGGTGTGGCACGTTTTGCCGGCGTGCCGCCGGCTCCGACCAGTTCGATCAGCTTGGGCGCGATCTTTTCCAAGGGCAGGATAAAATCAACATCCCCGGTTTCGATGGAAGTTTCCGGCATGGAGAAATCTTCCGACGTGGCCCGGTCTTGCGCGATAACCATTCCGCCCTTGTCCTTGATGATCTGCACGCCGAACGAGCCGTCGCCATCGCCACCCGTGAGCACCACGGCAATGGCATTCTTTTTGTAAGCCGCAGCCACCGAGATAAACAACGGCTCGGCGGACGGGCGGGCATAATTAACTTTTTTTGCAGCGGAAGAAGAAAGCTTGAGGCGTCCGCCTTTGGCCACCGACAAATGATGATTGGGCGGCGCGATAAAAACCTGCGACGGGGATAACACGTCGCCGGTATGCGCCTGTTTGACCGTCAAATGAGTGCGGCTTTTTAAGATTTCGGACAGAAGACTTTTGTGGTCGGGAGCAACGTGCATCACGATGGCAAGCGCCGCCGGAAAATCCGTTGGCAACGCGCCCAGAATGACGGACAACGCCTGCAACCCTCCGCGCGATGCCGCCATGGCGATGACGGGAAACGAACCGCCAGTTGGCGAAGCCCGAATGGTCTCACGAGCGACGCGGATGGTTTTTTTCTGGAGGCCGTTCGGTTTGGATTTTAATTTCATAATCATTTTGCCAACGCCTGCAAAAATCGGGAGGCCGGGATCAAACTTTTCCGTGCTTGGGGAAGAAATGGTCGCCGTTCGAATCGTTATGAATGGCGAGTTCAAGCGCGAACCGTTGGAGATACTTTGCTGACTTTACAATCAATCGCTGGACACTGGCGATTTCATCCTTTAGCCCACGTGTGTTGCCACGGCTTTCCTGTTTCAACGTGAGCAGCCGGACATTGATGCCCAACAACGTCTGAGCGATTTCATCCTGAAGTTCATGGCTGAGTTTCGTGCGCTCATCTTCTTGTGCCTCGAGCACCCGATGCGTCAATTGCCGCAAACATTTTTGCAGCTCCAGCGATTCCGCCAGACACTTGTCGTGGCATTTTCCGTTTTTTGCGAGAGGCTTCTCAATGACCTTGATCTTCCACGCGGCACGATGTTTTTTTTTAATCGGAATTTTTGACAACCCGGTTAGATTTTGTTTCATATTATCTTGCTGGTTTCGACGGTGCCATGTGGAAAGCCTTATTTTTCACATTGATCATAAAACAAAGCATCCACTGATTTCATTGGTTCGCATATGGGGTAAAACCCCACCGCGCATGATGGAAGTCTTCCCCGAAATTAACACCAGCCGTCCGATGTTTATATTCCGTTGCACTTTCGAGAACCGCCGCTTTGGGGGGTCTAGTCCGATTCGCCAGTCAATTCCCGTTTGGCCTGTGCAAGGTCGAACATCGTTACGCCATTTGGCAAACGGCCATCAATGGCCGCAAGTTCCCCCGCGCGTGTATGCACCATCTCGCGTGTCACCGTGCCAACACCAGCAGAATTTTCAGCCAAGACACCTTGTTTCAATATATTTGTCTTCATGGGTTAAAAATTTCCTGCGTGCGGAAGTGTTTGTGAGCTATGCGATGTTTTCATCTAGCGCGAGCCACGATCTTCGCGCGTGTCGCGGGATCGGGAGAAAGTGTTGTCGCGTTTTGCAGGCTTGGAACTTTGGGCGGACACCTTGTGATTCGTTCGCAGTTGATGGATCGTTTTGGGGAAAATCGGAGTTTGCGAGACGGTCGCGGATTTGGCGCTGAATTTTTTCATAATTTAGCCGGAAGCAAAAATATTATGCGGCATTGCTTTTGAAACTCGCGCGGTCGTCCGCTTCGAGCCAGTCAAACGTGGTGCTCTTCTCCGGGTTCAGTCCAAGCTTCTTGCATTCCCCAATGAAGAAAGCCCGCTTCTCTGGATTTTTAACCATGCTGCTCGCTTCCACTTCATCCGACCACGTTTTGATTTCAACCGGTGTCTTCTTTGTGCCGTTCGCCTGCAACCAAATGCCGATGTCCTCGTAATTTTTCGCGGCCTGAAGTGTTGCAGACGTTCGCGCGTGACCAGCGGCAAGTTTTGAACCTTTGGAAAAACGATGTGACGGCGCAGATCAGGGAATACCTTGAAGAAAAATATCCTCACATGGACATGAACATTGTCGTTGAATCGTTTGACATCAAACTGGCCCGCGACCTTTCACGCCGGGAAAACCTGACTCAAAATCATAACCACGGTGTTAGAATTTGAATGGTGTGATTTTGCGCTTTACGGCTAAAACTTGCACCCGACTTGTAACCCAAATGAAAAATTCTGGATTTTTTGAGATGACAAGAGATGCCATCAATACATTGTAATTATTCAATGAAATAAATGGTCTAGCAATGATTGCAAAGGGGAAATAAAGGCAGCTAAAAATGGCTAAAATCGGCATTTTAATTGTGTCAAGGTAATGCTCTACCACTGAGCTAACCGCGCAAAAAAACCAATTATTAATATACTGAATTGCAATTTTTCCTGAGGAAAAATCCCGAATCACAGGCCGTGCTGGGAACCGGCGGACCTGTTTGTTTCTTCACGGAATTTCCGTTCAAAAACCATTGCCACCGGCCAAATCATCGGGCGGGTATTATGCCTTTATGAAAAAAGGCGGCAAGCAATTTCGGCGCTGCTGTCAAACTTATGCCGCGGCGGATTTTTATATTTTTCGAAGGCGCTTTTCACGGACCTAATTTAGCGGTAATGCACGAGCACGCGCAGACGCATGGCGCGATAACTCCCGGCATTGCTCGCGAACGTCCAGTCCGGATTGTTTTTCGGCTGGTTGCCGATGCCGATGTCGGCGTGCGCGCCTTCGCGCCAATGATTGATGGCAAATAATGTTTGTCGCGCATCATGATTGTGCACTTGCATGGAGCCATAGCCGTCGGCGGGATCGGTGGGCTGATCTCCAAAGTCAAAAATTTCCGAGGACGCGTTGGGGACGTGGGCGCTGTTTTGTTGTCCGTAATTGTTCGGCCAGAATTCAATGTTGCCGCCCATCAAATGGGAACCGGTGACGATGCCTTTCACATTGGAATAGACATCCATGTTGGTGACGTTCTGTTGAAAATATTCGCCGGAACCAAAATACGGCACGCCGATTTTGCCGGGATCATCGGTGAACGCTTCCATCGAGACAAAAATATCGTCGGTTTGCCAATCTGCGGTTTGCAGTTCCAAAAAATATGCGATGCGGTCGAACGGCCGGTGGATGTTTTCGTGGTTGTCCAAATCATAATGGATCGCGGGTCCAAGTTTCGTCAGGTCCAAGTCGTAAACTATTTGATAATCTTTCGCCGCGGGCACGTTCATGTTCAGCCAGTCGCGCTTGGGCAAATTCCCGGCGCGGAACGCACCCGCCGGCAATCCCTCCGCATTCATCAGATTCGGTTCGGCCAAATCGCTCCAAGCAAAACGCATCGCCACCGGATGATTTACCTTTGTGGCCGAGAGCATCACGCTGTCGCCATCAATGCGGGCGTCCGCTTTGACGAAACCGCCCTCATCTGCGTCGATGATTTCAAACCAGTCCAGCGGTTGACCATTCCGGCTGGCCAACCCGCTGCCAACATTGGCAAATTTGATGCGCAGGGAATTAGTTTCAATTGTCATGGACTTGAAAGTCGGACCGCTGAAAACGAGATTTGTTTGCCCGTAAGTTTTGGCCAATGCCAACAGCGCCAGCCGGTGGCCGACATCCTGTTTGTTGGTGGGATGAATGTCCGCGAGATTGCCGATGTCATTCACGACCGCCATGCCTGCGTTGGCAATTGAATTCGCTGCGATGGTTTGCGCCTCCCAAAGTTCGGCCTCGGTTTCCGCATTGCCGCCGTAATTGAAGGGCGCGATCTGCACAAAATAAAAAGGGAAATCACCTTCGTCCCAAATTTGCCGCCAGCCCGCGACCAACGCTTTCATCCGTTCGGCATAGCGCATGCCTTCACCCATGTTGGATTCGCCCTGATACCAGATGGCTCCGCGCAACGCGAACGGTGCCAGCGGATGAATCATGCCATTGTAAAGCGCGGTGGCTTGCTGCAAATCATGCGGTGCCAACAGAGCCTCGGGATACGTCGGAACCGGCGGAACGATTTCCTTCGCGGTCATCGAGTGGCGCGCGGCTCGAAGCCATTGGTCATATTGGTCGAGCGTCTGTTGCAGTTTCTCCTGATGAAGTTGGGTATGAGGATCGCCCAGTTGCACGCGCTCATAATCCTGTTTCAAGGCCGGCACGGCGGCGAAACCTTCCGGCGGTGTCCACGATTCGATGCGCGTGCCGCCCCAATCCGCATCGATCAAGCCGATGGTCACGCCCAGTTTCGCGTTCAACTCGCGGCCAAAAAAATAACCGACGGCGGAAAAACCTTGCCAGCCGCCTTCGGCCACAGTTTGGGGCGTGCAAACTTTCCAAGTGCCGTCGATGTCACTTTGCGGAAGCGGCGACCAGCGATTTTCAACCATCAGCAGGCGAATGCCCGGATGATTGGCGGCGGCGATTTCTTCCTTGGCATGGTTGCCGTGGCCGATGCCGAATTCCATGTTCGACTGCCCGGAGCACAACCAGACTTCCCCGATCATGACGTCATCATATTTCACCGTGCTCGAACCCGTCACGACGAGCGTGTAAGGCCCGCTGGCCGCCATCGCCGGCAGCACCACTTTCCATTCGCCGCGATCATTGGCCTGCGCGGACTGGCTCGCGCTACCCAGTTGGACTTTCACAGTTTCGCCGGGCGCCGCCCAGCCCCAAATGGTCAGGGGCTTTTCACTCTGAAAAACCATGTGGCTGCCGAACACATGCGGCAGGCGAATTTCCGCCACTGCCATGGTTGGCAACCCAATGAAAGCGAGAATAACCAATGAAATCAGCCAATTCGAGGCCGCAACGTAACGGGCCATGAGTGCCAGCGGATGTTTTGTATTCATGTTGTGTCCGCTCATTTTATCGCCGAATCCAGTCCCCAAGCCATTCTGAAATGGTCGTTTTAAGCGGAACTCCACGAGGTCAATTAGCCAATTAATCACGCTTGGGAATAATCGTTTTGGCACTCATGAAGACAGAACTTAAATGCTCACGAAAAATCTTGCCCTCCATTTTGACTCTGCCAACATAATCCTTCGTTTTGATGTGTCACATCAAAATCGTAACTTTAGGAACGACCGCCGTTGTCACACGGCGCATCCTAAGCGGTTAAAAAAAGTTGGTTGCCTCGGTAGCTCAATGGTAGAGCAGTTGACTCTTAATCAATTGGTTCCCGGTTCAAGTCCGGGCCGTGGCACCACTTTTAAATTGCGCCAGGTCGGTGGGGGAAAAATTCTCGCCGTTAAATCAGTCAGGCTGATCAAGCTTCTCCATCACACGGCTCAGCGTTGCCGTTTTCAGCCCGGACGGCCGCACTATTTTCTCCGCCGGCGCGACGGAAATTTGCTTTCGCCCCCGCGCGCCGTCTGTTAAAAAAGCCGCGTGCGCAAATTTTTTTTCCTCCTCGGCCTTTGGCTGGCCCTCGCGGTTTTGGCGGCGGACGCAGACACGCTGACGCTCACCGATGGCGCGTCGCTCAGCGGTGATATCGTGAAGTTCGATGACAACGGCCTGCTGCTGCGGGCGACGGGCGATGTCTATACCAATGTGCCATGGGCGCGCTTCTCGCAAGATTCCTTGCAGCAACTGGCGCAAAATCCGAAAATCAAAGCGCTCGTGGATCCGTTCATCGAGCCGACCGAAGCGGAGCGGCCGCCCAAACCGGAAATTAACGTCAGTCCGGTTTCCCGGCTGCAGCGGCCCGCCCACCCATCATTGTTCGGCGGGATGATCAAATCGCCGCTGGGTTTGTTCATCTTGCTGGTGCTCTACGCGGCGAATTTTTACGCGGCGTTTGAAGTGGCCGTGGTGCGTGCCCGGCCCATCGCGCAGGTGATGGGTTTGTCCGCGATCCTGCCATTGATCGGCCCGGCGATTTTTTTGGCCATGCCCATAAAAATCGAAGCGCCGCCCGAGGAAGTGCCGGCGGTGGAAACGCCCAGGCCGGGGGCCAAGCCCGAAATCCAGATCACCGACGCCTCGTGGAAACAGCCGGAGGAGGAAAAAAAACCGCAGCCGCAGATTTTTGCGCGCGGCAAATTCACCTTCAACAAACGATTCATCGAAACGAAGTTCGCGGGCTTTGCCAGTGTGGAACCAACGGGCGACGCAAAAAATTTCACGATGGAGGTCAAGACGCCGCAGCGCACGTTCGCCGTGGAACGCATCGCGCAAGTCGGCTTGGCGGAGGTGATTTTTGAAACGCCCGCCGGCCAGGTCGCGACGCCGTTCACGGATATCCAAGAAATCAAGCTCAACCCCAAACCGGCGTGAAAACTCCGCGCCGCCTGGTTTCGCCCGCCGCCGGCGGCGAGGTGTCGGATGATGCCGCATGACGCCGTTGCGGATCATTTTCATGGGCACGGCGGAACTGTCCTGCGCCAGTTTGGAAAAAATATCCGCCGATAAAAATTTTTCCGTCATCGCGGTCGTCACGCAGCCGGACAAACCCAAGGGCCGCGAACTCAAATTGACGCCCTCGCCGGTGAAAATTCTTGCCGAGAAATTTAACCTGCCCGTGCTGCAACCGCTCAAGGCGCGGGACGCGGAATTTATTTCGACGCTGCGCGCGTTGAAACCCGATTTGCTGGTCGTGGTCGCTTACGGACAAATTTTGCCGCAGGCACTTTTGGATGTGCCGCGCTTTGGCTGCGTGAATGTCCACACCTCGCTGCTGCCAAAATATCGCGGAGCCGCGCCGATCCAATGGGCCATCGCCCACGGCGAGCCGGAAACCGGCGTGACGATCATGAAGATGGACGCGGGCCTCGATACCGGCCCGATTTTAACGACGCGCCGCACGCCGATTTTGCCGACGGATGATTCGCAAATTTTACACGATCGGCTGGCGCAGCTTGGCGCCGAGCTGCTCGCGGAAACCATTCCCGGCTTTGTTTCCGGAAAAATTTCACCGCGGCCGCAGCCGGCCGCCGGTTCGACTTACGCCGCCAAAATAAAAAAAGAAGACGGCGCGATGGATTGGAATTTGCCCGCGCAAAAAATTTGGCAGCGCCTGCGCGCGTTCACCCCGTGGCCGGGAGGTTTCACTTTTTATCAAACGGAACCGAAGCCGCAATTGTTGAAAATCTGGAAAGCCGAAGTCGTCGAAAAATCCGGCGCAGCGGGAACAATTTTGGTTGCCGACAAATCAGGCATCGTGGTCGGTTGTGGCCAGGGCGCGCTGCGGATTTTGGAGTTGCAGCGCGAAGGCGGCCGGCGTTTGCCGGTGGAACAATTTTTATCCGGCTTTTCCATCCCGGTCGGGGCACGGTTTAGTTGAGGCATTTTTTGCCGCGAAATGGCCGCCGGCAATTTGCTTTTTCGGCCACATGGTTCAAATTGTTCCGCGAGGAGCATCTTCCGAATGGAAAAAAATAAAATTAATCACATTGTGGTGGTCGGCGGCGGTTTTGCAGGTTTGACCTTTTGCAAACATTTTCACGAGCCGGGCGTGCGCATCACGCTGGTGGACCGGACGAATCATCATTTGTTCCAACCGCTGTTGTATCAGGTCGCGGCCTGCGGTCTGTCCGCGCCGGACATCGCGCAGCCGATCCGTTCCATTCTTTCCGAACGCGAGGACATCACCGTGTTGCTCGACAAAGTCACGGACTTCGATTTTGCACAGAAAAAAGTCGTTCTCGAAAAAAAAGTTTTGGACTACGACTATCTCGTGCTGGCGATGGGCGGCCAGACGAGTTATTTCGGCCATCCCGAATGGGAGCCGTTCGCGCCCGGGCTCAAGACGCTGGACGATGCGTTGCGCATCCGCAGTGAAATCCTGCTCGCGTTTGAAAAAGCGGAAAACGAAGCCGACGTTTCGGAACACCACCGACTCATGACGATCGTGATCGTGGGCGGCGGGCCGACGGGCGTGGAATTGGCCGGTTCATTTGCCGAATTGACGCGGACGGTTTTAAGCCATGATTTTCGGCACATTGATCCGACGCAGGCCCGCATCATTTTGATCGAAGGCGGCCCGCGCATCTTGTCGCACTTGCCGCCGGATTTGTCGGCAAGCGCCCAGCGCCAACTGGAAGCGCTGGGCGTGCAAGTCCGCACGGCGACTTCGGTGAAAAATATTTCCGCCGGCACCGTCGAGTTGGCCAGTGGTGAAATCATTCACGCGGGAAATATTCTTTGGGCCGCCGGCGTTGCCGCCTCGCCGCTGACAAAAAAATTGGGCGTTGAAACGGATCGCGCCGGGCGCATCAAGGTGAATCCCGATTTGAGTTTGCCCGGTCAGGCGAACGTGTTTGCGATTGGCGATCTGGCGCTCGTGCTGACCGCGGATGGCAAACCGGTGCCGGGCGTTTCGCCGGCCGCGATGCAGATGGGCAAACACGTCGCGAAAATTATTGAAAACGAATGTCGGCACGGCACGCAGTCCGTGGCGCGCGCGCCGTTTGAATATTGGGACAAAGGCACGATGGCCACGATTGGCCGTTCCGCTGCGGTGGCGTTGATCGGCAAAATAAAATTGTCCGGCATGATCGCGTGGCTGGCGTGGCTGTTCATCCACTTGATTTTCCTGATCGGATTTCGCAACCGCACTTCGGTGCTGTTCCAGTGGATGTATTCGTATTTTTCCTACAAGCGCAGCGCGCGCCTCATTACTTATCTGCCGCCCGAAACGGCGGTCGAGAGTCCCGAATCAACGTGAAGGAGCGCGCCGCGGCCGCGCCTCTTCACAGCCAGCCCACTGCCCGGGCGACTTTCACCGAGGCGTAGGCGACGGCGGCGCTGGCAGGCAGCGTGAGCACCCACGCCCAAAGAATGCGTTCGACCACGCTCAATTTTAGCGCGTTGAAACCCTTCGCACAGCCGACGCCCATGATGCTCGTAGTGATCGCGTGCGTGGTCGAAACGGGCATGCCGAAATGCGCGGCGGTGAAGAGCACGCTCGCGCCGGTCGCTTCTGCGGCGAAGCCGTGAACCGGATTTAGTTTCACCATTTTATGGCCAAGCGTTTTGATGATGCGCCAACCACCGGCGGCCGTGCCGGCGCACATCGTCAGCGCGCAAAGAATCGTGATCCACGCGGGAATGAATTGCGATTTTGTATCCAGCGCGGGCGGCGTGTAGCCAAATTGCAGCCACGTTGGCAGATGCGAAATGATCCACGCGATCGGCGGCAGATAACCGGCGGGCGTGCCTTCGGGTGTTTGCAGCCAGCCCAGCCAACCGGGCGCGGACAGCAGTAGTCCGGTCTTGGTGGCGACCACCAACGCGAGCGTGATGATGCCCATGGTTTTTTGCGCGTCATTGGTGCCGTGGGCAAAGCCCATGTAACCGGCGCTCAATAATTGCAGTTTGCCAAAAGTGCGATTGACCGTGACTGGCCGCCAGTTGCGCAACAAAAAATACAGCAGGCTCATCACGAGGAAGCCGACGACAAAACCGACGAGCGGTGATGAAATCATCGGCACGATGACTTTCCACAAAATGCCTTTGCCCTGCCACCAATGTTGCTTGTTGGGCACGGACCAGATGATGGACGACCAGTGACCGGACGCCGCCAGCACGGAGCCGCACAAGCCGCCGACCAGTGCGTGCGAAGAACTGGACGGCAACCCAAACCACCACGTCAGCAAACTCCAAATGATCGCGGCAACGAGTGCGCAACAAATCACCGGCATCGTGGCCACTTGCGCATCCACGAGTCCAGACGCGATGGTCGCGGCCACGGCCGTGCCGAAAAACGCGCCAATGAGATTGGTGAACGCCGCCAGCAACACGGCCTGGCGCGGCGTGAGCACTTTGGTGGAAACCACGGTCGCGATGGAATTCGCTGTGTCGTGGAAGCCGTTGATATAGGTGAACACCAACGCGATGAAAATGACGAGCAGGATGAGGAGCATCGCGCGTCAGGAATTTTTCAGGACGATTTGCATGACGACATTGCCCGCGTCGTGACAGCGGTCCACGACTTTTTCCATCAGTTCATAGACATCGCGGACGACGATGGCGCGGATGGCGTCGTATTTGCCGCCGTAAAGATCGCGCAGACATTCGTTCATGTATTTGTCCGCCTCGACTTCGACCAGTTGCAGCCGGTCATTGAAGTTCTTCATTTTTTCCATGTCCTCCATGTCGCGGAGTTGCTTGACCATTTCGTGAATCGCGCAGGTGGCCTTCGTCATCAGGTCGGCCTGTTTGGAGAAATCAATTCCGTCCAGATGCGGGCCGGCCATGACCAATCGTTCGGCGAGTTTTTCTGCGGTTTTGGGAATGCGGAACAATCCGCGCGCGAGCGCCTCGATATCCTCGCGTTCGAGACCGGTGATAAATGTTTTCACCAATTCGTTGCTGATCTGCTCGGAAATTTTTTTCTCTTTGCGGCGCGCGAGAATGAGGTCGTCCAGATTTTGCGTGTTGCGCGGCGACTTCATCAGCTCGATGACGAGCCGGACACTCTCGTGAGATTCCTGGGCGGCGGCTTCGAGCAGTTCCTGGAACCGGTCGCCCTTGCTGAAAAACTTCTGGATGGAAAACATGCGCGGAAAGTTTTATCAAAAAAACTTTGGCGCGCACGAAAAATCAATTTTTCAGCGTGTGCCGGATGTCCTGCGCCTCGCACAAATAAACCACTTCCTCGGCGATGTTCTTCGCATGATCGGCGATGCGCTCCAGACTTTTGCTGGCGACAATCCAATGCAGGCAACGCGCGATGGTGTCGGGATTGCTCATCATGTGCTGCGCGAGCTGCTGGTGAATTTCCTTGTTCAGCGCGTCCACTTCCTTGTCGCGCGGGATGAGCGCGCGGGCGGCGACCGAATCGCGATGCACAAACGCATCCAGCGCATCCTTGACCATCGCGAGCGAAAGCGCGGCCATGCGGTTGACATCGAGATTGATTTTCACCGGCGGTTCCTGCGCGAGGTCGCGCGCGCGCTTGGCGATTTTCGTCGCCTCGTCGCCGATGCGTTCCAGGTTTTGCGAAACTTTCATCGCGACCGTGATCAGCCGAAGATTGCTGGCCAGGGGGGCCTTGGTCAACAGCACGATCGCCATTTCGTCAATCTCCACCTCAAATTGGTCAATGATGTTGTCATCTTCGCGCACGCGCACCGCGAGATCGTAATCGCGCTGGACGAGCGCCTGCACGGATTCGTTGACGGCGGTTTCGGCGCGGCTGGCCATCAGCAAAATTTTTTGCCGCAGCGCATCGAGACCCATCTCAAAATGATTTTCCATATTTTAGTTCGCGAAAAACACCTCAACCAAACCGGCCCGTCACATAATCTTCGGTTTGTTTCCTGGAAGGATTAGTGAAAATTTTGGCCGTGCTGTCGAATTCAATCAGCTCGCCGATGTAAAAAAAGGCGGTGTGGTCGGAAATGCGCGCGGCCTGCTGCATGTTGTGCGTGACGATGACGATGGTGAACTCTTTTTTCAATTCCAAAATCAATTCCTCGATGCGCGCCGTGGCGATGGGATCCAGCGCGCTGGCCGGTTCATCCATCAAAATGATTTCCGGCTTGATCGCGATGGCGCGGGCGATGCACAAGCGCTGCTGCTGGCCGCCGGACAAGCCGAGCGCGCTGGAGTGCAACCGGTCTTTGACTTCGTCCCACAAGGCCGCGCTGCGCAAACTTTGTTCCACGATGCCGTCGAGTTCGGATTTATTTTTGAAACCATGCAGGCGCAATCCATAGGCCACATTTTCGTAGATGGATTTGGGGAACGGATTTGATTTTTGAAACACCATGCCGATGCGTTTGCGCAATTCGATCACGTCCACGTCGGAACTGTAAATATCATGCCCGCCGATTTTGCAAGCGCCTTCGATGCGCACGCTGTCGATCAAATCATTCATGCGATTCAAGCAGCGAAGCAAAGTGGATTTGCCGCAGCCGGACGGCCCGATGAACGCGGTGACGACTTTTTCGCCGAGCGTGAGCGAAATATTTTTGAGCGCCTTGCTCGCGCCATAATAAAGCGAGAGCGATTCGATCTGAATCAGCGCGGCGCTGGCCGGCGAATTTTTATTCGCTTCCGGCACGTTCAGTTTGGGCATTGCGAGATCAGCCATAAAAATTTCAACCGAGCGCACGGAGTTTTTTGCGGACCCGCGCGCGGATGACGATCGCCACCAGATTCAGCGCGAACGTGAGCAGCAGCAGCACGAGCACCGTCGCGTAAAGAATCGGCCGCGTCTGCTCGATGTTCGGCGATTGCGTGGACAAAACGAAAACGTGGTAGCCCAAATCCATGAACTGATCGGTGACGTGATGCGGCAGCGAGGCCATGTAATACGCGACGCCGGTGAACAGGATGGGCGCGACTTCGCCCGCCGCGCGACTCACCGCGAGAATGCCGCCAGTCATGATGCCGGGCAGCGCCTGCGGCAGGACGACGCGCAAAATCGTTTCCAATTTTGTCGCGCCCAATGCGAGGCTGGCTTCGCGCAGGCCGGGCGGAATGGCTTTCAACGATTCTTCCGTCGCAACGATCACCACGGGCATGGTCATCACCGCCAGCGTGAGCGACGCCCAGATCAAAGCGGGCTGGCCCCAAACCGCGCTCGGATTGTGCATCACGGCGTCAATGTTTTTGCCGATGAAATTGATGAAAAATCCGAGGCCGAACAAACCGAAGACGATGGACGGAACGCCGGCCAGATTGTTGACGGCGGCGCGGATGATTTTGGTGACGAGGGAATTATTGGCCGCGTATTCGGTCAGGTAAATCGCGGTGATCACGCCGACGGGCAAAACAAAGATGGTCATCACGAAAACGCGGATCGTGGTGCCGACGATCATCGGCAGCACGCCGGTGGTGTGGATGTCGAAAAAATCTTTTTTCGGAATCGTCGAAACAAAATGCCAGGACAAGCCGCGCCAGCCGTTGATGATGATATTCAACAGAATCACCGCGAGAATCGCCAGGATGAGCAGCGTCGCCAAGCCGGTCAAGCCGGTGAAAAAAAACGAGGCGAAATCGAATTTCTCCGCGCGAAAATGGCGGCCTTGCGTTTTTTCCGGCAAATATTCCGGCGGCGTGAGCGTGTTCATTTTTTGCCCTCCAATTTCAATTTGAACCGCGCGATGACCGCGCCCGCGATCATGTTGGAAACAAATGTCGCGGCGAAGAGCAGTGCGCCGAGCATGAACAAAATTCGATAATGCGGTCCGCCGGAAACGGCCTCGGCCATTTCGGCGGCGATGGTGGTGGTGATGCTGCGCGCCGAATCAAAAATGCTCCACGACATCACGCTGGCCGAACAGACCATGAGCACGATCATGGTTTCGCCGATCGCGCGGCCAAAGCCGAGAACGGTCGCGGCAAAAACCCCGGGCAGCGCGGCCGGCAAAACAATTTGCCACGCAGTTTGCCAGCGCGAGGCGCCCAGCGCGAGCGCCGCTTGTGTGTAAGCGCGCGGCACGCTGGTCAACGCATCTTCGGCGATGGAAAAAATGACGGGAATCACCGCGAAGCCGAGCGCGATGCCGGCGACAAAAGCATTCAGCCGCGTTTGATAACCAAAAAGTTTTTGCAGCACGGTCGCCATGACCAGCAACGCAAAAAAACCAACGACGACGGACGGAATGCCGGACAGCAGTTCGATGGTGGGCTTGACGATTTCGCGCGTTCTGGGCCGCGCCATCTGCGAAACATAAATCGCCGCCCCGACGGACAGCGGCACGGCAAAAAATAATCCGATCAACGTGGTTTTGAGCGTGCCGACGAGCAGGGGAATGATGTTGTATTTTTGGATTTGCCCGACGGGTTGCCAGATGTATTCCGGTTTGTCGTAGTGATTCCATTGATGCGGCAAAATAAGATAGCGCCATTCCGTCGTGTTGATGCGCGCGTCGGGATCGTTGCGGAATTCTTCGGGGATTTCATCCTGCGCTTCCTGTTTCACATCCATCAAAGATTTCAAGGTATCTTTGTCCATCGCGGCGTATTGTGCGGGCGTGAGTTCAAGATATTGCTGGATTTTGGCCGGCGAAAGTTTGTCCAGATCGGCGGTCGGAATCGGCTTTTGAACAAGCGCCGTATTTGTCTCGCCAAAAAATAATGGCAACGCCTCGCGCGCGACGAACAGGAAAATCAGAAACACCATCACGATGGCGGAGAGCGAGACGAGGAAAATAAATTTTTCCGCGAGCCATTCGACGGGGCGCGCGTGATGGCCGCGATGGATGCCCATCCAGCCGTGCGGGCGATTGTCGTTGGGTTGCGGGCTCACAAAAATAAAATCTTAGCGGGCGGAGCGGGAATCTCAATGCTGATTCCGCGCTGCCGCCCGCCGCGAATGAACGATGGAGGAACGTTCGAACAAATTAATTCCGCAGGTTCTTGGGGAGCGGGAAATAGCCCACGTCCTTGACGTATTTCTGGCCGTCGTCGCTGCGAATCCAGTTCAAATAAGCGGCGATCTCGCCTTTGTCCAACGCGGGATTCACATAGACGTAAAGATAACGCCAGATGGGATACGTGCCGCTTTCGACATTGTCCTCGGTCGGTTCAATCGCGGGCGAAGCGTCATCTTTTTTGATCGCCAGCAATTTGCTGCCGCCGCCGTAAGCCGCGCCGCCATAACCAATGCCATTTTTATCCTTCATGACGGCCTGCACAATCGCCGCGGTGCCGGGCATCGTCTGCGCGCTGGCCGCGAAGTCATGGCCTTTCAAAACGTGCTCTTTGAAAAACTCGTAGCTGCCGGAACTGTTTTCACGGCTGTAAACGGTGATCGGCGCATCCGGGCCGCCGACGTCTTTCCAGTTCGTGATCTTGCCGGTGAAGATGTCGCCGACTTGCGCGACAGTGAGTTCCTTCAACGAATTTTCCGGGTTCACATAAACCGAAAGCCCGTCGAGCGCGACTTTGTATTCGGTCGGCCGCGCGTTAAAAGCCTTGATGCAATTGGCGATTTCCGCCGCCTTGGCCTTGCGCGAGGCGTCGCACAAATCCGTCGTCTGGTTTTGCAACGCGGCAAAGCCCGTGCCGGTGCCGCCGCCGGTGACGGAGATTTTCACGTCCGCGTGGCTGCCCATGTAAGTCTCCGCCCATTTTTGCGCGAGGATGAGCAGCGTGTCGGAACCCTTCACTGTGATGTTGCCAGCGAAGGCCGATGCGCTCACGCTCATCGCCGCGGCCAGCATGCAGACTGATTGAACTAATTTTTTCATATTTCGTAGTTTGACTGGACTGTTTTTGTTTGGCTTGTTGCAAGTTGATGGCCCTTAGAATTTCCACATCATGTCAGCCATGAAATGGATGGCCGCACTGCTTTTGCCGATCGGCAACCCGGCCACCGGCACCAGCCCGCTGCTGTCAATAAGATCGTTAATGAAGCAGGTGCAACTGAACGTCAGCGAGTCAGTGAAGGAGTAGTTAAATTTCACCAGATGGCCTTTCACGTTCGTGCCACCATAATAACCCAAGGTGCTGTAACCGGTGTTGCCGTAATTCGCGGGGTTGCCGGGGTAATAAACCGCGTTATCATCATCCACCAATTGGTCATACCAGGCATCGGCTTCCAGATATTCGTAGCGGTAGGAAATGTCCCAGGTTTTTTTGGTGCCGGATTTGCCAAACATCACGCCCACCCAGTAGGCGTTGTTGTTGGCGGGAGCACCGGGATTGTTCATGTATTCGCCAGAAAATTTTATTGGAAATGCGCCGTTGTAAAACGGAAAGCTGTCCGCCGTGTAGGTCACGCTGGCATCGGCGATGATGGGCGTATAATTGTATTTCAGAGAATATAGTGTCGAAGGCGTGCCGCTGGGCGGCGTGTAGAGAACCTGCTGGCGGGTGTTGCCCTGATTAATCAAAGTAACGTTGGCCGTGGTCAGCTGCTCCGGGTTGACGATGGCAAATGCCCCAAGCCCCAAAGTGCTGGACCATTTCGGCGCCCACTTGGCGTTCCACAACATCTGCCCGCCATACATGAATGGATCGTGAGTGGAATTCTGCTCCTCATCCAGCACAAAGGCCGCCCCCGTGAAGGCAATCGCTTGCTGATCGTTGAATGTGAAACCACTTTGAATCGCCCCCCCTTCCGGCGTCAAATCCTGGTCAAACACCATCGGCGTAAAATTGAACGGGTTTTCCATTTTGCCCACGGTGGTGGAGAGCATCCAATTGCCGCTGTGGATCGGGGTCCATTTTCCATAAGCGGTATCAATGTAAATATTCTTATCGCTCCAGTTGTCCTGCAACGTGCTGTTTTGCGACAGCGGATTGCCGGCGCTGCCCTTGGGATCACCCGACCCGAGACGGAAGCCCGCTTCCAAATTGTCTTCCAAATTCACCGTCAGGCCGACGAGCAACCGATAGCGCCAGCGTTCCCGGTCAATGGCAAAATCATTGTCGCCCGAATAATGCTCGAACCGGCCGCGAAAACTGCCGCTAATTTTGTAACCTGTCACCCAGTCCGGCATGCCGGATTTGGCCTGGAACGCCGTCTTGAAATCCTTATCCGATTCTTCGCGCAAATCTTTCGCTTCGCTCTCGGTCAGAATTCCCTTGTCCACCAGCTTGTCAATCAGCGCGTCCGCCGACTGCGCATGAGCGTGGGGAGCCAGACAAACCAGCGCCGCCGCGCCGGCAAAAAATGCCAGTTTAGTGTTCTTCACCTTTTTTTGTTTTTTTTAAATGATTGTTGTTTCAAGAGCCGGCAAAAGTGTGTGGTCACCGCGTTACAATCATGCGGCAAACGTGTTACGAGTGCGTGACAAAGTGGCTTTGCATTGTGACGATTCCACGTTTTGAAGGAAAAGCCGACGATTTGGCTGAGGCCAAATTTATTGGGTCGGAATAAAGCTGCCTAGCCACCGAACCTTGGACGGCATTAAAAAATGAGGGGCCGTCGACCACGAGTTTGCTGCGATCATTTTAGACCGTTTTAACAAACTGACCGTTGCGCAAAAAATAAACCGTCTGCCGGATCGCCGTCCGGTTGCGCATGATGAATGGATGTGCCGAGGCAATCACAATATGATCCGCCATGCCCGCCAGCTTGGTGCGTTCGATCGACACCTTGCCATCGTCCTGACCGGGAATGAGCCAGCTATTGATCCAGTTGATTGAAAGCTTGCCCGCGATCACGCCCGCACAAAAATTTGCCGGGCCAAGTTTATTCGGCGTCGAATTTTTATCCGTGCCCAATTCATTGCCCGCCGGGCCATTGAGCTTCTTGAAAATCCACCAGCCGCCCAATTTATCCACCACCTCGCTGCCCTGATTCGGCGGCCCGAGCATCACCACTCGGCCCAGATTGGGAATTGTGTGGCGCGACAAATAACTGCGCACCAAAATGCCGCCGAGCGAGTGCGTGACAAAATGGATTCTCACCGCGCCCTGCCGCTGGCAATCCGCCACCGCGCTGCCGATCGCGTCATCGCTCAATTTTTCAATCGTCGCCGATCGCGAGGGATATTCCATGTTCAATACTTTGTAACCCGCCGCCGTCAAGGCCTGGCCCATCGGAATCATCGAGCGGCCGCTGCGGCAAAGCCCGTGCAGCAGGATGACGTATTCCTGGTTTTCAGTTGCGGACACCAATGTCGGAAGCAGAGCCATGGCGATGAGGATTATAAATTTCATCGCCCGTCAGCCGGCATTCTCAATCGGTTTGGCCGAAATCTCCAGCATCCGCTCAATCGGCAAACGCGCGCGCTGAATTATTTCCGGCGGCAACTCAACGCGGGGCGAAAGATTTTTCATGCAGTCACGCACTTTTTCGAGCGTGTTCATTTTCATGAATTTGCACTCGCTGCAACGGCAATGATCCGTCGGCGCGCGCATCGCGTCGAAAGTCGGCGCGCAGAGAAATTCTTTGCCCGGACATTCCTTCCGCATCCGATGAATGATGCCCGACTCGGTCACGATCACGAAGCGCTTCGCCGGATCATGCTTGCAGAACGTGATCATTTTTTCCGTCGAGCAAACCGCGTCTGCCAAGTCGCGCACTTCGCGCAAACTTTCGGGATGCACAATGATTTTCGCGTCGGGAAACTGCCGTTTCGCCGCCCGCACTTGGTCGCGCTGAAACTCCACGTGCGCGTAACAATTGCCTTTCCACAACGTCATCGGCCGGCCGGTTTGTTCCATCACCCATTGGCCGAGGTTTTCATCCGGCACAAAAAGCAAATCCTTGTCCTTCGGCGCGGCGTTGACAATTTTTTCCGCGTTGCCGCTCGTCACGATCACGTCGCACAGCGCCTTCACCGCCGCGCTGCAATTGATGTAGGCGATCGTCCAAAAATTCGGATTCGTTTTTTGCCGCGCTGCCAATTTTTCCGCCGGACAACTTTCTTCGAGCGAACAGCCCGCGTTCTTGTCCGGCAGCACGACAATTTTATTGGGGTTCAAAATCTTCGCCGTTTCCGCCATGAAATGCACGCCGCAGAAAACGATGACATCCGCATCCGTCGCCGCCGCCTGCTGCGCGAGACCGAGCGAATCACCAACAAAATCGGCCACATCCTGAATTTCCGGCACCTGATAATTGTGTGCGAGAATGACGGCATTCAATTGCTTTTTAAGCGTGAAAATTTCTTTCGCGAGCGGTTCAAATTTAATTTTCGGCATCGCCGCGCGGGGCTGCATTTCTGCGAGTTCAATCATCCTAAAAAAATACCGTTGGCAGCGACCGGCGTCAATGGACGCAAAACCCCCGCGGCGCGTGCCTCATTTTGGAGACCGGGTTTCGCGCGTCGTTTGAATCCAATGCCTCGCCCTGCGGCCGCCGAATTCGCCAAGCTTAACCCACGCAGGGTTGAACCGCCGTCTGTGAAGTCATCCGCGCGCCCCCCGGGGCATTTAAAAGATCTGCCGGGGACTCGGCCTCGTCGGAAATCCACAGCACGTCGCATTCGCTCTGCATTATCCGAAAGGAAACCCGCAATTCCTTCATGCCAAAAAAGATGGCGCGCTTGGCCGAAAGAAAATCGAATGCCTCCCCGATGTCCGTCGTCCACGCCGAATCCAAACGCATGAATTTCCCGGTGAGGCAGTCTTGCAGAAAAAATTTGGCAGCCAATCGCGGCGGCGAGTCGCCCGGCGGAAGAGGATTGAAAGCGCGGACGGGAATGCTCCGCTTGATCTGTCGGGGAACGGTGGCCCAGCCCCTGGCGTAAACCTTGGAGGCGCACGCGCTTTTTTGTTTTGGTTTCATAATGGTTGGATCGCTTCTTTCTGTTAAGCCCATCTTGGCGGAAAATTTGCCTGATACCATCAGGCAAAACCCTACTTTTTATGTTGCGGGCGAACGGCGGCCACAAAAATCAAACTGGCGAGGATTGGGTGCAGGCGGAATTTTTTTGCGCCATTTGAAATGATCGCCCTGACGGCGCGGGTAAATCGGCCCCCGTCAATCCTTGCCGGGATGCACGAATTTTATTTCCGCCGGCGTGAGCATGCGCCACCGGCCCGGCAGCAGGTCGGCGAGCCATAAATTGGCGATGCGCACGCGCAGCAAACGCAGCGTCGGATGGCCGATGGCCGCCGTCATGCGCCGCACCTGCCGATTTTTTCCTTCAATCAGTTCCAATCCGATCCAGCAATCCGGAACACTTTTGCGGAAACGGATCGGCGGCACGCGCGGCGCGATTTCCGGCTGCGGGTCCAGCAACCAGGCGCGGCACGGCAATGTTTTATGCTCTTGAATCATCAGGCCGTTTTGCAACGTGTCGAGCGCTTCGCGGGCGGGAATTTTTTCGACCTGCGCCCAATATTCGCGTTCATGCGCGTGCCGTGGATGCAGCAATTTTTCATTCCACTTCGCTTCATCGCTCAACAGCAAAAGCCCTTCGGAATCCGCGTCGAGGCGACCGATGGCATAAACATTTTTGGGAAAATTAAATTCCGCGAGCGCGCGATTCGGCGAGCCGTCGCGAGTGAATTGCGACAGCACGCCAAACGGTTTGTGGAACGCGATGAGCAAGTCAGACGGCGGTTTTTTGCACGATAAAAACGTCGTTGGCGTAGCGCGATTCCCAGCCGGCGTAGCCCGTGCTTTCGCATTTCAAAACGTTGCCGGCGAAAATGCGCTGGACCTGTTTCACCGGCAGGCCATACAACGGGATGAATGCTTCGCCGCGGCTGCGCCATTTGCGGATGCGGTCCGCGCCCCAGTCGGGGACGAATTGCCGCCAGCCGCGCGCGTGGATGGTCTGGAAAAACGCGCAGCCCCCAGGCTTCAGCAGCCGGAGAAAATCCGCGAGATAGCCGCGTTGGAACTGCGGCGGCGTGTGTTGCAGCGCGATGACCGAGCCGATGAAATCATACTGGCCGGCCGGAAAGGTTGCGAGATCGGGGCGGACGTTGAGATGATACTTTGCGCGGCCGGGAAAGCGGTTGAATTTTTCGGCGTGACGAATCATTGAGGCGGAAATGTCCACGCCGTCCACGGTTTCAAATCGCGCCGCCAAGGCTTGGGTCAAGCGGCCCACGCCGCAGCCGAAATCGAGCGCCCGACCGCTTGCGGGCACGAGCCCCGCCGCCTGCAAGCGTTGGAAGATGCCGGCAATTTCCGCCATGCCGGTCGCAAAAAATTCCGCTTCGCTCCAGCGGTTGTTTTTTTTGGTAGGATCGGTCAGCACCACCCACAGCGGATCAACTTCGCCGAGCGATGTCCAATTTCTGCTTGCTTCATCCAGATTCACGCGCGAGCTATAAGCGGAAACGCTGTCCGGGTCAAATTCATATCCGCTGCGGCACGGCGGCGCGGGTTTTTTTAGATTTTTTTTATTTGCAAAGAGGGTTGACATAAAAATGAAGCTGTGAGACAAACAGATATTCTCAACCTCGGTATTTCATCGGGCGTGAAATGCCGCGCAAAGGAAGGCGTATGGAGGTTTCAGCACAAATAATGGTTGCAAAAAAGGGGAGCTGGCATGGTTTTCCCTGTCGTCGCCGGGTTTTATCTGGATCGTTTTCGCTGCTTGCTCTGCTTCCGTCACCAAATTATCTCCCTACGATCAATGCCATGTCCATTTTGGCGGAAACGAGGACAACGCGTGGCCGCCGACAACCAACCAACCAACCAAAGACAAAACCATGAGCACAAACAAACCAAAAGCAAACGCGCCAAAAGCAAAAACTCATTATTACGGCTGGATGCCGGATTTGCCGGATCATCGCGATCGGCAATTCGCCGCGCCATTGATGAAGCTCGGTCCGCTGCCGAGCAAAGTGGATCTACGCAAGCAATGCCCCAAGGTTTACGACCAAGGGCAGATCGGTTCCTGCACGGCCAATGCCATCGCCGGGGCCATCGAGTTCGATATTAAAAAACAGGGCAAGCCGGATTTCATACCGTCGCGGCTGTTCATTTATTACAACGAACGCGCCATGGAACACACGGTCGCCACCGACAGCGGCGCGCAGATTCGTGATGGCGTGAAAAGCGTCAATCAACTCGGCGTCTGCCCGGAACCGGAATGGCCTTACATCGCCACGCCCGCCGACCCGAACACCAACGTCTGGCCGCCCGGCGCGAAGCCGGCGCAAAAGCCCACGCCCAATTGCTACATCGACGCCTTGCAAAACAAGGTCTTGAGCTATGAGAGCGTCTCGCGTGACCTCGCGCAGTTTCGCGGCTGTCTCGCGGCCGGCTATCCGTTCGTGCTGGGCTTCACGGTTTATACCGCGTTTGAAAGCCCGCAAGTGGCGCAGACTGGTGTGCTGAATCTGCCAACTTCAGCGGAACAAGTTTTGGGCGGCCATGCCGTCTTGGCTGTGGGCTACGACGACACCGCCCAGCGTTTCATCATCCGCAATTCCTGGGGCGCGGGCTGGGGCATGAAAGGTTACTTCACCATGCCTTACGCGTATCTGCTCTCGCAAAATTTATCGAGTGACTTCTGGACGATCCGCGTCGTGGAATAAGCGGAATCCGATTCGCGACAGCCGCCCGGAGCAATCCGGGCGGCGTTTTACTGAGCCGCCAATTCACCAAAGGCCGCAGTTTTATTTTAATTGGGAAAGTAGGAAACCAGGAATCGGTTTTTTCCTGGTTTCCTGTTTTTTTTATTCATTTTACTTGCCACCAAAAATATTCATCGCAAGTTCCATTCGTTCAAAAGATCTTTGGGAATTTCCGAAAGAAACCGCGAAGACGATTGAAACATGTCGCTGCCGCTGCTGCCATAACCGGCGCGGATGAGCGGGTAAGTCAGATAGAGTTCGTTCTTTGCGCGCGTGACCGCGACGTAAAACAGCCGCCGCTCTTCTTCTTCGCCCTCGTTGCTTTCCATCGAGCGCGTGGACGGAAACATCCCGTCGCACAACATGATCACGAACACGGCGTCGAACTCCAAACCTTTCGCCTGATGAATGGTCGAGAGCTTGAGTTTTTCCTCGTTGTCTTTGCTCGCGTTGTCGTCCTCGGCCTCGACGTTGGTGAGCAATGCGAGTTGCGTCAAAAATTCTTCCACGCTGCCGAACTGAAACGCAAATTCCGCGAGCTGCTGAATTTCTTCCAGCCGCCGTTCGTAGTTCGCGTAAGTCTCCTTCAAATAATCATCGTAGCCCGCGTCCATCACCAGCCGCAGCATTTTCGCCGCGCTCTTGCGCACGGCCGGATCTTCGAGCTGGGCGATCGTCGCGGTGAATTGCGCCCAATTGAACACGGCTTTTTTCGGCACGCGCGCGATGGAATCCTGCAGCGCCACGGCCACGGGCGTATTGGTTTTCGGGGTTTGAAATTCAATCTGAAACGACTGCCACAGTTTGTCCGCGCCTTTGGCGGCGATGCCCGGAATCAATTGCACCAGCCGCTTGAACGAAATTTCGTCACGCGGATTAGCGACAAATTTCAAATACGCCGTCGCGTCCTTGATATGCGCCTGTTCAAAAAAACGGATGCCGCTCGTGATCGAAAATGGAATCTGCTGCCGCGTCAGTTCCAATTGCAATTCCAGCGCGTGAAAATGCGAGCGATACAGCACCGCGACATGGTTGAGATTCATGCCTTCGTCGCGCAGTTCCAACACGCGCTGCGCGATGAACGCCGATTGCTGGCCCGCGTCCTGGCACGCGATCAACGCCGGTTTCACGCCGGATTTGCGCGCCGGCGCGAGTTCCTTGGCGAACTGATTTACATTCGCGGCGATGGCGGCGTTCGCGACGTTCAGAATTTCCGGCGTGCTGCGGTAATTCGTTTCGATCTTAAAGACGTTGGCGCCGGGATAACGCTTGGGAAATTCCAAAATGTTCGCGAAGTTCGCGCCGCGCCACGCGTAAATGCTCTGCGCATCGTCGCCGACCACCGTGACGTTGTGATGCTTCGCGGCCAGCAGATCAATCAAGTCGCTCTGCAATTTGTTCGTGTCCTGATATTCGTCCACGAGGATGAATTGAAACCGGCGCTGATATTGTTCGCGCACCTCGGCATTGTCTTGCAGCAATTTCAGCCACAGCGCCAGCAGGTCGTCGAAATCCATCGCGTTGGTCGCGCGTTTGCGGGCGACGTATTTTTTTTGCAGCGCGGCGATTTCTTCCGCGAATTCGGAAAAATAACTGAACTGTCCGTCCACCAATTCTTCCGTCGTTTTGTGCGTGTTCGCGACGAGCGAAAAAATTTCATTCAACACCGCCGGTTTCGGAAAATGCGTTTTCTTGGTTTCAATGCCCGCGTCCGTGACGCACGCCTTGATCAAATCCTGCGCGTCGTCGCGGTCCAAAATCGTGAAATCTTTTTGGTAGCCGACCGCCTCCGCGTGCAGCCGCAAAATGCGCGCGCCGATGGAGTGAAACGTGCCGCCCCAAAGTGAACGCAGTTCGTGGCCGAGCAGGTCGCCGATGCGCCGCATCATTTCGCCGGCGGCCTTGTTCGTGAACGTGAGCAGCAAAATTCTTTCCGCCGGAATTCCTTGCTCCAGCAGATACGCGACGCGATACGTCAGCGTGCGCGTCTTGCCCGAACCCGCGCCGGCGATGACGAGCGCCGGCCCCGGCGGCGCGGTGACGGCGGCGAGCTGCTGCGGATTGAGTTCGCGTGCGTAATCAATCTGGAAGCTGACTTCCGGCTGATACGGTTTGAGAACATATTCGCGCGACATGGCGGGGAATTGAACGGGCAAACGCGCGGCGGCAAAAGAAAAATCGCACCGTGTTTTTCACTGGAAATCAGAAAAGCAAAAAACGAAAGAAATGGGAACCGCGATGAAGCCTTCGCAATGCAAAATGCATTCAGGGGATTTTCGCGTCACATAAATTGCACGAAATAATCGCCACAACTTCCAAAATCGTAAGCCTTTTTCGCTGGCACTTAAAAAGCTAAAGGAAATTGAAGATTCGCTGAAACTAAAATCGTGGTGGGTTAACGCATCGAAACAAAGAATTCAAACTATAAAATTTATGCTCGCACTTTTTATCGCTCCGATGTTTGCGGCCGCCGGCTACTCCTTGATTTATCTGCTTTTTGGCGGCGGATTAGGCGGGGCCATCCTGATTTTCATCGTCGCCAAAATGGTCGGCAAATAAAACAAAACAAACTTAATTTTTTATTTTTTAAGAATCCCAAAACTCAACCACAAAAAACTATGACTAAACATAATCATGCTCAGACTCACGATGTCGAATCGCTCGCGGAAGATGCCCGCGCTTTGATGGCGGCGACGGCGGATGTTGCCGGCGAAAAAGTCGGCGACGCGCGCAAACGGCTCGGGGTGGCGTTGGAAAACGTTCAAAAATTTGCCGTCACCCTTCGCAATAAAACGGTGGCCGGGGCCAAAGCCACCGATGCCGCCGTGCATAAACATCCTTACAAAGCCATCGCCATCACCGTCGGCGTCGGCGCAATCATTGGTTTTGTGCTCGCGGGACGAAAGACGGCGAAAAAATAAATTTTAAAAAAATTACGCTTATGACCATGACCAACGAAACCGCTCCCGTGAATGCTGAAACCGTGGCCAACCGTTATGTTTATTGTGGCTTTCCGTCTTTGTGCTGGGCCGCCATCATCGGTGGCACGGTGGCCGCCATTGGCATTCACATCCTGCTTTCCCTGCTGAGCACGGGAGCGGGGCTGGCGGTGTTTAATCCGGCCGCTGACAACACGGCGGCGGATGCGGCCAAAAATTTTAGCGAAGGCGCGGCCGTGCTGTGGAGCATCTCCGCCTTGGTGGCGATTTTTTTTGGGGCCGTGATCGCCGGCCGTTTTTCCCATTCCGTTCATGGTGGATTGGTCCACGGCATTTTGGTCTGGTCTCTCACGCTCATCATCAGTGGGCTGATTCTTTCCTTGGGAACTGGCATCTTTTTGGGCGGCGGCCTGAAAGTTTTGGGCGAAGGTCTAAAAATTGGCGGCAACGCGGCCGCGGCGGGCGTCGGCGCCGTGACCAAAGAAGACGTGAAACGCAGCGCCGATCAGTTGAGCAGTTTCACCGAAGAGGCGGTGCAATCGGTTCCCACCAACGCCGCGCCCAAGGCGACCACCCGCGCCAAACGCGAGATCGGTTTCGCCGTCACCAAATTATTCACGCCGGGCAACGATATCAATTCGTCCACGAATCGCGAGGCGGTCGTTCGAGCACTGGTGGAATATGCGCAGGTCAGCGAAGCGGACGCCAATAAGATGGTAGATGATTGGATCGCTTCCTACAAAAACCTCCAAGCGGAATTGGGCGATTTGAAAGCGAGGGCCGAACAAAAGGCTAAACAAGCGGCTGACGATGCGGCGCATAATCTTTCCATCGCCGCGATCTGGACGTTCTTCGCTCTGTTACTTGGCCTGCTCGTGAGCGCCGGCGGCGGCGTGTTGGGCGCCGACCACGCCCTGCGCCGGATCAAAACCGGAAAAAATTTTGGCCCGCCCGTGCCGCAACCTTAGGTTGCAAATCGGAAATCATTAACCAAAAAAACTCATGCATATTTTATTATTGCCTGCAATGTTGGGAAGTTTCGTCTGGGTGGGCGGCGGTTCCGCCGGCTTGATTTTATTGATCCTGCTCATCGTGCTTTTGGTGCGATAAATTAAATCTTGGCTTCGGGCCAAGCAGGATTTGGTTCATCCGGAAAAGATCGTGGCATTTTCCGCCTTTCCTTGGCCGCGTTTTTAGGAATTAATCGGGGATGCAAAAAAATAAAACGGTGCTCGCTTTTCTGGACGACGTTTATGAAGACCTCGAACTCTGGTATCCGAAGCTGCGATTGGAAGAAGCGGGCTACGCGTTGAAATGCGCCGCGCCGGAAATCAAAACTTACACCGGCAAGCACGGTTATCCCGCCGCGTCGGATTTGCTTTTGAAGGATGCGCGCAGCGAAGATTTTTGCGGGCTGCTCGTGCCGGGCGGTTTCATGCCGGACAAATTGCGGCGCGACGCGAAAGTGCTGTCGCTCACGCGTGAATTTTTTGAGCAGGGAAAATTGGTCGCCTTCATTTGTCACGGCGGGTGGATCCCAATCTCGGCAAAAATTCTGAAAGGCAAACGCGTCACCGGATCGCTCGGCATCAAGGACGATCTGGAAAACGCCGGCGGCCTCTGGGTGAACGAACCGGTCGTCGTGGACGGAAATTTAATTTCCAGCCGCACGCCGAAGGACTGCGCGCCGTTCGCGGCGGCAATGGTGAAATTTCTGGACGCGAGTTTTCGTCATTGAAATTTCCACGATTGATTCTAGTATTTCCGTCATGGAACAAACGTCGCCATCTCAACTCGCGCAATACATTCCGATTTTATTTTTGCTCGCCGCCGCCGTCGGCTTCGCGGGCGGGACGCTTTTGATTTCCGTGCTGCTCGGCAAATTCGCCAAATCCAGCAAGGCCAAAGATTCCGCCTACGAATGCGGCAAGGATCCCATCGGCGACAACAGCGGGCGCTTTTCCGTGAAATTTTATCTCGTCGCGATGCTGTTCATCCTGTTTGATATCGAAGTGGTGTTCATGTATCCGTGGGCCGTGGTTTACCGCGATCTGCTGGCCGAACACGCCACGCGCAACCTCGCGCTTGGCTCGATGGTTTCCTTCCTCGGCATTTTGTTCGCGGGTTATATTTACGCCGTGAAGAAAAAAGCCTTCGACTGGAAGAGCTAAAATTTTTCGAATTGTTGAATCGTTGGTCGGTTCAACAATTTAATTTTCATCTCCGTCAATTCACGCTCGTCTTGAGCGCAGACGAAATCCGTTCACGAATTTCCGATTAAAATTCCCGCCAGAAAAACCAGCGCGCCGCCCAGCGCGATTTGCAAAATGGCCGACACCAACGGCGTGTCCATGAAACGATGCCGGATCCACGAGATCACGCCGAGTTCCACGATCACCACGCACACGGCGATGCTCGTCGCAGTTTTGTAATTGGGAATCAGATACGGCAGCGTGTGGCCGAGGCCGCCGAGCGACGTCATTGCGCCGCAAACCAAACCCCGCGCCCACGGATGACCGCGACCCGTGAGCGAGCCGTCGTCCGACAGCGCCTCGGCGAAACCCATGCTGATGCCCGCGCCAACGCTCGCGGCCATGCCGATGAGAAACGTCGCCCAACTGTTGTGCGTCGCGAACGCGGCGGCGAACAGCGGCGCGAGCGTCGAGACCGAGCCGTCCATCAAACCGGCGAGGCCCGGCTGCACAACTTGCAAAACGAACAGCCGTTTCTGCTGCGATTTTTCATCCTCGCTTAATTTGGTCAGCGAAATTTCCTCGGCGGTGTGCGCGTGATTGCGTTCCTCTTCGGCGAGATCGCCGAGCAGTTGCCGGACGCCGGCGTCGGTCGTGCGGCGGCAGGCGGCGCTGTAAAAGCGCATGGTTTCCACTTCCATTGTCTCGGCAGTTTTTTGCACGGCCTTCAAGCCGAGCGGGCGCACGAGCCAGACGGGTTTGCGGTCCACAAAACCGCGCACGTCCTGCCGGCGGATCAACGGGACGTGCTCGCCAAATTTATTTTTGAACAGCTCCAGGAGGCGATGCCGGTGGCCGTCTTCTTCGCGGCGCAGCGCGCGGAATTTCGCGGCCTGCTCGGGATAATTTTCCTGCAGGCCGTCGGCGAAATCCTCATAGACGCGCGCGTCTTCTTCCTCCAGGGAAATCGCCAGCGCGAGGACTTCGCGTTCGGTCAGGCTGTCAAACGTTTTCATAGATACGGAGAAAATAATCGTGCCAGCGCGTCGCGCAATTTTTTTGGCATGGCGCGCGCGTCCACTTCGGCCAAGGTCACTTCGTGGGCGGCGGAAATTTTTTGCGCGATGATTTTTTCCATTTCCTGCGCGAACGCGCGGCTGTAACACTCGACGTTCATTTCAAAATTCAGGCGCAAGCTGCGCGCGTCCCAATTGGCCGAGCCGAGCAAAACCCAGTGGCCGTCCACGATCATCAATTTGGAATGATCGAACGGCGGCGGCGTGAGCCAAAGGTGGCAGCCGCGTTCGAGCACCTGCCACCACATGGCGCGCGAGGCCCAATGCACGGGCGGCAAATTGTTTTTCGCCGGCAGAATGATGTCCACGCGCACACCGCGCAAGGCGGCGAGATTGAGCGCGGTGACGAGCGTATTGTCCGGTAAAAAATACGGCGTGAGAATTTTCACAGATGTCTGCGCCTCCGCGAGCGCGGCCAGCAACGTCCAGCGCGCGTTTTCAAAATCGGCGTCCGGGCCGTCGGTGACAACGCGGGCGATGACGTCGCCGGTTTCCTTGATTTCAGGAAACCAAAGGGCTTCGGTGAGAATTTCCTCGGTCGTGAACGCCCAGTCATTCGCGAAGGCCTCCTGCAATTCGGTGACGACCGGACCGGTCACGCGGAAATGCAAATCCTGCACGGGACTTTTGGGGTGGTCACCGAGGACATTGCCGTGGCGGATGTTCATGCCGCCGGTGAAGCCCAGTTGCCCGTCCACGATCAGTGATTTGCGGTGATTGCGCAGATTAATTGTGGCAACGCGCCAAGGTTCGAGCACGGAGGACGGGAGAAAGCGCGCAAACGGAATTTTTGCGCGGCGCAACTTCCGGGTGATCGGCGGAAACGAATAACGCGTGCCGGCGGCATCCACCAGCACGCGCACGGCGACGCCGCGTTGCACGGCGCGGGCGAGCGCGGCGACAAATTTCACGCCGCTGGCGTCGTTGTCAAAAATGTAGGTGCAGAGCGTGATGGATTTTTGCGCGGACTCAATCGCGGCGAGCATCGCGGGAAACGCCGCGTCGCCATTGACGAGCGGTTCGATTTTATTGCCGGCGGTCAGCGTTTGGGAAGCCACGCGGCTGACGACGCGGGCGATGTGTTGCAAATGTTCCGCGCCTTCAGGTTCCGGTTCGCCGAGATTTTCCGGGATGGGGCGGCTGTAAGTTTTATGCACGCCGAGTTTGATGGCGCGGCGGCGGATGCGATTGACGCCGAGCACGAGGTAAAGCAACGGTCCGAGCGCGGGCAAAAACCAGATCACGCCGAGCCAGATTGTGGCGGCGCGCGTATCACGTTTGTGCAGCAGCGCGTGGGTGGAAGCGAGCAGACAGGCGATGATGTCAAAGCCGGCGGCGAGATGCGGCCAGAATTGAGTGAGGCGATCGAGCCAATCCATGCGCGGCCAGTCTCCCCGGAAATTTTGCGAAGCGCAAGCGCCGCGCACGGCGGCTATTGATGAACGGCGCGGTAAAACATCTGGCCGGATTGATTCACATTCGTGTCGATAAACGTGAAGGGTGCGAGGTTGGTCTGCACAGAAACCCAGTCGGTGAAATTGGTCGTGGTCTGCACGACGTAAGCGTCGCCGGCGATGCCGGAAACATCGAAGGCATATTGATTGCCCGCGTCATTCGGCGTGGCCAGGCCAGTGACCGTGGACAAGGTGGCGGCCGCCTCGCCGGAAGCGCTTGCGGCGTGAAAACTGAGATTGGCGGAATTGCTGTTGGTGGTGCCGACATCGTCGGACACGGTGGCGGAATAAGTTCCGGCTTGATCCGCCGTGGCGTTGTTCAAGGTCAGCGTCGCGTTCGTTGCGCCGGGAAGAGTTTGGCCGTTGAAATTCCATTGATAATTCAAAGTGCCGTTGCCGATGGCGGAAATACTGAACGACACATTTTGTCCGGCGACAAACGCCTTGCTCGTCAAAAGTTTGGTCAAAATCGGCGGCTGGTTTGTTGCATCCGGCGGCAGCGTGTAGGCCATTTCCGCCGAGAGCGAACTCTGTTCGCGCGCGCTATTATAGGAACTCGCGGCAAAATAATAAGTTCTACCGCCCGTCAAACCCCAGATGGTGGTGTTCGTCACGTTGCCTGAAACGGTCAGCTGGTGGCAATAATTCTGGCTGTTGGTGCCGTAATAAATTTCATAGCCGCGGATGTTGGCGGAGGAACTCGGGTTCCAAACCAGCGCGATGCTTTGGTAGGCCAGGCCGGTCAGCGCTTGCAGACACAAGAGGCCGCTCACTAACCCTAAAACCAAGCGGCTTGACCGAGTCGTGGATAAATTTTCCTGTCGCATGACCAGCCTGTATGCAATAAGACTGCCAACCCGTTTTTTTAACTTTTAATTCATTCGCCGGACAAAACGCTGGTCATAAAGACGGGCCCGCGAAACCTCAAAAACGCTTGGTTTAACTAGGAATTTCGACGCTTTTCATCCCGGACGGGGATGGTTTTGTTATTCGAAAAAATTATGATGTGTTAGTTATTATGTAGTTTTAATGATGTTCTTCGAGACAGCGCTGTCTTGAAACCAAACAACCCGCCAGTTTTTAAGTCAGTGGGATTTGCCGGCGGGGAGGTCGGGACTTGAGCATTTGACCGCGCGGCGAATTTTCCGCACAATCGCGTCATGGCAAGCAGCTTTGGACAATTGTTCCGCATCACGACGTGGGGTGAATCGCACGGCGGCGGCGTGGGCGTCGTCGTGGACGGCTGCCCGCCGCGCTTGAAACTTTCCGCAGCGGACATCCAGCCGGATTTGGATCGTCGCCGGCCCGGTCAATCCAAAATTGTCACGCCGCGCAAGGAGTCGGACACGGTGCAAATTCTCTCCGGCATTTCCACCACCGGCCAGACCCTTGGCACGCCGATTTCGCTGTGGGTGAAAAACGAGGATCAGCGTTCCGAGGCATACAACGAGATGAAGGACAAGTTCCGGCCGTCGCACGCGGACTACACTTACTTCGCCAAATACGGCATCCGCGCGTGGCAGGGCGGCGGGCGCGCCAGCGCGCGCGAGACGATTGGTCGCGTGGCGGCCGGGGCGATCGCAAAAAAAATTCTGCGCGAAAAGTTCGGCGTGGAAATTCTTGCCTACGTCAAGCAGGTGCAAAAGCTCATCGCGGACGTCAATCCCGACCAAGTGAAATTTTCCGAAGTCGAAGCGAACATCGTTCGCTGTCCGGATTCAAAGATGGCGGAGAAGATGATCCGCCTGATTGAAAAAATGCGCGGCGAAGGCAACACCGTCGGCGGCATCGTCGAAGGCATTGCGCGCGGCGTGCCGGCGGGCTGGGGCGAACCGGTGTTCGACAAGCTCGAAGCGGACTTGGCGAAGGGGATGCTGAGTTTGCCCGCGTCGAAGGCGTTTGAAATCGGCTCGGGTTTTGGCGGCATTTTGCTGACGGGCCGCGAGCACAATGATTTGATCCGCGCGAAAAACAAAAAAGTTTTTACCACGACGAACCGTTCCGGCGGCATCCAAGGCGGCATCTCGAACGGCGAAACGATTTTTTTCCGTACCGCGTTCAAGCCGGTCGCGACGGTGATGCACGAGCAGGACACGATTGATGAGCAGTTGAAAAATACCACGCTTAAAGGGCGCGGCCGGCATGATCCGTGCGTGCTGCCGCGCGCGGTGCCGATGGTCGAGGCGATGACCGCGCTGGTGTTGGTGGACCACGCGCTGCGGCAAAAGGCGCAGTGCGGTTAACGTAATTTTCAACGAGATTGATTTTTGACGGTGCCGGCGTAATTTAACTTTACCCAGATTCTTATGGCTGAAAAATTGATCAACGCTCTGTCGCCGGATGCGCGGCGGCTTTACACCAAGGCGATCGAATCCGCGCAACGGGAAAACTATGACTACGCCGTCACGTTGTTCGCCCAAGTCTTGGAGCGCGAGCCGGGATTTTTTGAAGGCCGCAAGGCGCTGCGTCAGGCGCAGGCCAAGAAATCCGCCGGCGCGAGTTCGGGTTTTTTCAAAAAGATGATGAGCGGCGCGGGTTCATCGCCGCAGATCGCGAAGGCGAAAATGGCGTTGAACAAAAATCCGGCGGAAGCGATGGCCATTGCGGAGCAGGTCTTGAACGGCGACCCGAGTAATTCTTACGCCCATCGCATCATCGCCGATGCCGCCGAGGCCTTGGAGTTTCCGAAAACCGCCGTGCTGTCGCTCGAGACGTTGGTCAAGCACTCGCCCAAGGACAAGGCGCTGGTCATCGAATTCGCCAATTTGGTGGCGGAAACCAAGGGCAATGCCACCGTGGCGGAAAAGGCGATTGAGGAACTTATCCGCACCGTCGGCTACGACACCGATTTGCAGCAGGCGCAGAAAAATCTTTCCGCGCACAAGGTCATGGATGAAGGCGGCTACGGCGCGCTGGAGAGCGGTGAGGGTTCCTACCGCGACATTTTGCGGAACAAGACCGAGGCCGTCTCGCTCGAACAGGAAAAGCGCGTGCAGAAAACCGAGGATGTGGCCGAGCGGCTCATCGGCGAATACGAGGAGCGGTTGCACACCGAGCCGAACAATTTGAAGCTGCTGCGCTCGCTCGCGGAACTTTACACGCAGAAAAACAAGTTCCCCGAGGCGCTCGAACTTTACCAGCGCATCAAAGGTTCCGAGGCCGGCGGCGACGCCACGCTGGACCAGGCCATCGCCACCACGCAGGTGCGGCAGTTTGATTTTCAACTCGCGCAGCTTGATGCTTCCGCGCCCGAGCAGGCGGAGCAGGCGGCGAAACTCACGGCGGAAAAACTCGCCTTCCAGTTGGCGGAATGCCAGAAACGCGTGGAAAAATATCCGACCGACCTCGCCATCCGCTTCGAGATGGGCGTGCTGTATTTTCAGGCGGGCAAGATCAGCGAGGCCATCGCGGAATTTCAGAAGGCGCAGGGCAATCCGCACAAGCGGCTCGCGGCGATGAGCTACCTCGCGCAGAGTTTCGCCAGGCGCAAGATGTTCGACCTCGCGGCGCGGACCTTGCAGACCGCCATCAAGGAAAAGGTCGGCTTCGACGACGAGAAGAAAGACCTCATCTACCAGCTCGGCTGCGTGCTGGACGGCATGGGCAAAAAAGAAGAGGCCGTGGAGCAGTTCAAAATCATTTACGAGTCGGACATCAGCTACAAAGATGTCGCGGCCAAGGTGGATGCGTTTTACGCGGCGCAATGAAAAATTTTTCGCGCGCGGCCTGCCAACATTTTAGGCATCATGGTGCTGTTTCTCAAAATAATCTGATAATTCTGCAAGCCGTCGGACATCATCCGGGCTCATCAAAATCTTCTTCAAGCCGCGAACACACCTCTGAACGCTTTCCAAGCGTCCGTCAATCTGCTGACGGTGTGCGAGCAAATAATCCAGCGTGCCTCTCGCCAACGAGACCAACTTCTGCTTCTGGCCGGTAGTCAAACCATCCTTGGCGGCCTCGCTTGATAAAGAGGCTATGTCCTCGCACACGGGAAACATGGCGGTTTTGCGTGTCTTGGCGACATCGCCTGAATCCAGAGTCTGCAACGTCATCAGAAAAAGCTGGGCTTCCGAAAATTCGCTGTCAAATGTTTGCAGGTCACTTTGTCGCGGTGGGGTGTTGCAAGCGGCCAGAAGCACGGTGGCTCCCAGAAATGCAATTTGTGGAATCTTCATGGTGCGCGAATGATGCCTGACAAATAACGGACAGGTCGATTTGCAGCCTATCCTGTTTCACAAATTGACCCTAGTGGCGCTGAAAATGGCGGTCGAGCAAAAAATGACGCCATCGCTGCTTCCCGACATTGTCCGTCATTTCCGAAGCGGCGACCACTCGGGGCAGACGGCCACTTACATCCGCTTCTCGTCCGCGTCAATGTAGTCCACAAAATTTTTGATCTCGTCGCGGTGGCTGAGGCCGGATTCTTCCTTGCGCTTTTTGAACCGCGCGCAGGCGGCTTCGTCGTGCGCGAGCGGACGGCTGAGGACATCGGCCCAATGCGCAGCTTTTTCGGCGGGGGTTTTTGATACGTGCGTGCGGACCCAGTCGCACACTTCGCCGTCGGTCAGGGAATTTTTCACGACCGCGACGAATTCTTCGTGCGTGACGCCGGCGGCCTTGAGCCAGAACCCGTCGAAGCCTTTGCCGAGATTTTCGGTGTAGTCGGAATGGAGTTGGCCGGCGAGGTGCAGGCGAATTTTATCAATGTAGCGGGGCAGATAGTGCCAGCCATCCATGATTTCGCGCGGGCTGCGCGGATAAATGATTTCGCTCATAATAGTAATTCGTTGAATGGTTGAAGCGTTGAATCGGATTGTCAAATTTGAAATGCCGCGCATCTTCTTTGGCATGAAAAAATTTGATTTTGACGTGGCGATCATCGGCGGCGGCAGCGGCGGCTACGCGGCGGCGCGCACGGCGGCGGGCGCGGGTTTGAAAACGGTCGTCCTCGAAGGTGGCAAAGAAGTTGGCGGCCTGTGCATCCTGCGCGGTTGCATGCCCACGAAGGCGATGCTTTACGCGGCGGAAGTGAAACATCTCGCCGAGCACGCCGAAACCTGGGGCGTGCGCGCGGGAAAAGTTTCCTTCGGTTTCGCCAAGGTCATGGCGCGAAAAAATCTGATGATCAAAGATTTTGCGGATTTCCGGGCGCAGCAGCTAAACGCCGGGAAATTCAAATTCATCCGCGCCAATGCGAGCTTTCTTGATGCGCACACGGTGGAATTGAGCGACGGCAAAAAACTGACGGCGAAATATTTTGTCATCGCGACCGGTTCCCAAGTCTCGCCCGCGCCATTGCCGCAGCTCAACGACGTCGGTTTCCTCACCAGCGACGACGCGGTGGCGCTGAAGAAATTGCCCAAGTCGCTCATCGTTCTCGGCGGCGGCGCGATCGCGTGCGAGTTTGCGCAATTTTTCGCGCGCTTTGGCGTGAAGGTCGCTTTGATCCAGCGCAGCGAACATATTTTGAAGGAGTTTGACACCGATGCCGGGATCGAAATTGAAAAAGTTTTTCGGCGCGAAGGCATCCGGATTTTCACGAACACCAAAATCGTGGATGCGCAGCGCAAAGGAAAATTGAAAACGGTTTCGTTCGAACAAAATGGCAAAACCATTTCCGTTGCCGCCGAGGAAATTTTGTTCGCGCTTGGGCGCGTGCCGAATACGGCTGCGTTGAAACTGGAAAATGCCGGCGTGAAAACGGAAAACGGCCGGGTGACGACCAACTCAAAAATGCAGACGAGCGCGCCGCACATTTTCGCGGCGGGCGATTGCACCGGACCGCACGAGATTGTCCACATCGCGATCCAGCAAGGCGAGACGGCGGTTCACAATATTCTCAAGCCAAATTCACCGCGCCAAATGGATTACCGCCTGCTGATCTCGGTCGTGTTCACCGATCCGCAAGTGGCGTTGGTCGGCTTGACGGAAAAGGCCGCGACCGCGCGGAAAATAAAATTTCTGGCGGCCAGCTATCCGTTCAACGACCACGGCAAATCGCTCATCATGGAGGCGAAGGACGGTTTTGTGAAATTGCTCGCGCACCCGAAAAGCGGTGAAATTCTTGGCGGCGCCTGCGTCGGGCCGCTCGGCGGCGAATTGATTCATGAAATCGTTACGGCGATGGCGAAGCGCATGACCGTGCGCGAGCTCGCGGCGACGCCGCATTATCACCCGACACTCGCGGAAATCTGGACGTATCCGGCGGAAGAATTGGCGGAGAAAATTCCTATTGCCCGCTGATTTTTTTCAGCAGCGTCGGGTCGTTCGGAAATTTTTGCAGGCCGAGCTGCCACGTCGCCTGCGCCTTGTCCGGCTGGCCGATTTTCTGATACTCATTGCCGAGATAAAGGTAAGTCTGCGCAAAGTCCGGCTGCGGCGCCATGGTTTCCTGCCGATCAATCAGGCCGGCCAGCGTCTGCACCACCTGGCCGTCGCGCGCGGGGTCGGCGGGCCAGAACGTCTGGGAAATGGACTTCACCAGTTGCGCCTCGTAATTGTCCGGATCAATTTTCAGCGCATTATTAAAACTCTGGTCGGCCTGCATCGCGAGAATTCCGAAATCATTGTTGTCGCCTTTGCCGGAATCGTGCAGGTCGCGCAGCTTGTTCAGCAACGCTTCGCCGAGCGTCGTCGGGATTTCCGGGTCGTTCGGATTTGCCGCCGCGCGCTGCTGCAAATCCGCGATGGCCGCGTCAATCTGGCCGGACTTCACGAGCTGCTGAAACAGATTGTGCTTGTCCAAGGCGTTCGTGGCCGACAACAGACCATCCACCAATCGGTGAATCAGCTTCGCGGAATCGTCTGGCTTTGCATTCGCGCCAACTGGAGTCGCCGCTGCCACTGGCGTTGGCGCGCTCTCGGCCGGCACGGGCGGCGTTTCGGTTTTTGGCGTGGAAACTTTTTCCGGCGCGATGGACGCGCCTGGTTCCGGCGCTGAATTGGTGCCCGGCGGCGTGGCGGGCGCGGACGTTTTGGCTTTATCCAGACAAACAATCGCGCCCGCGATGATTCCGCAGAGGGCGATGAAAACGATTGCCGTTTTTTTCATGTAATTTTTGGTTCAAGAATTTTCAGGCGTTTCCCGGTTCACGCCGGCGTCTGCCACGCGCCACGACGCGCGACATCAGAACCAGCGGGATGATCCAAGCCAGGTTCAAGAGCAGGTTATGATCCGAGAGGAAGTATCCGATGCGAAAAAAAAGTCCCTGTCCGATGAATTGCCGCGCGAGTTCCGTGTTGGCCTGCGCCGCGTGGGCGATGCCGCCGACGGCAAAATCCCGCGCAAACGCGATGCCGCCTTCCGCCGCGTTCCACGCCGCGCCGACGCCGCAAAAAATCTGCCAGCCGAATGCCAGCCCGCCGTTAGCCCACCCGCCGAGCGCGATCGCGCCCAGCGGAAAAACGCCGAGCGCGATCGCGCTGAACGGCAGGATGCCGATGCCGATGCCGCCGAAGGCGATCGGCGCGACGGCGATGCCGCCGGACGCGAAAATCACGCCGACCGCGTGGCTGCTGCCGATGGCGATCCACGCTTTCACCGGCCCGCGCATCACGTCGAAACGGTCGCCGAGGCGGATGTGCAGCAGCGGCAGTCCGAGCCACGTCGCGCGGCTGCGGAATTCATACGCGGCGGGCGGAAAAGTTCCGCCGTGATTCTGCGCCAGCACTTGCGCGAGATGCCGCCGGCGCGCCGCCAGCGTGGTGATTCCGAAATAGCAGCCCGTCAAAAAATAAACCACGATGGCCATCGCGAACAGCAGCTCCCAAAAAACCAGGCGCGCCGCCAGATTTCGGCACGCGAAATAAAGCGGCCCGGCGAGCATGGCGGAAATCGCGAGCGTCGCGAAAAGTGAATTTCGGAAAAACTTTTTGACGTAGAAACGTTCTTCATCCGTTTCGGCCTCGTCGAGGCTCATGCGGTAGTTGGAATAAAATCCAAAAATGACGAGCAGCGGACTGAAAAGCGCGCTGAACCAGCCCATCGCGCCGGCAGTTTTGGCTGCCACGCTGCCTTTGGCCGCCGCCGCGCCAAGCGTCGCGGCTTTGGCGGAAAAAGTCACCGCAGGCAACGCGGCCAGAACGCCGAGCGTGAAAAATTTTCCCGGATTCGTCTTGGCGAGCGCACCTTCGACAAACGCCAGGACTTGTTCCTGCAACATTTTTCGTCCGCGCGACAGGCGTTGTTTCACCGTGTCCTCGGTGAGTTCCAGTTCTTCCGCGACGGCCTCGACGGAGTGGTGCTCGCGATAAAACAACACGAGCGGCTCGCGGTAAATTTCCGGAATTTTTTCCAGCGAACGCCAGAGAATCGCCTGTTCTTCGTTGCTAATGGTCTGTTCGCCGGGCAATGGCTCGGGCGCGTGCGATTCGGAAACTTCATCGAGCGAAGCGGCTTGGCGCACTGGTTCGCGGCCTTCGCGACGCAGAAAATTATTGATGCGGTTGCGCGCGATGCCGCAGAGCCAGGCGCGCAGCTTGTGCCGTTCCCGCAGATGGCCGAGATGTTTCCACGCGGTGATGAATGTTTCCTGCGCCAAATCCTCGCTCTGGCCCAGGCTGCCGGTGGCGCTGTAGGCCAGCGAACAAATCAAGGATTGATAGCGCGAAACGATCTGCCCGAAGGCGTCGCGATTGCCGGCGAGCGTGCCGGTGACCAGTTCCGCGTCGTTGTTCACTGCGACCGACATAACATTGGTTGTCATCATATCGTCGCTTAAGTGGCAGGAAAGCCCGAAGAGGTGACAAACAATTTTCGATTCAGGATTTGCGATTTACGATTTCTGGGAAAAAGGCTGCAACCACTTGGTTTTCCGCGAATCCGTGAAGTTTCAAAATCTTGTGCCGCGATTTGTGGCCGCGCAGAATTTCGATTTTGCCGCGCGAACAATTTAATTTTGCCGCGAGCAATTCAACAAGCGCCTGGTTCGCCGCCGCGTCCTCCGGCGGCGCGGTGACTTTGATTTTCAATTCCTCCCCGCGCGGCTCGCCGATTTCGTTCTTCGTCGCGCGCGGCTGGAGTTTGACGGACAACAAAACGTCGCCGGCCTGCGTGCGTAGAAAATTGCCCGGCGCGCTCACGGGAGCGATTGCAGATAGCGAAAGCTTTGCGGGATTTGCTGCTCCGACGCGGGCGATTCGTCCTCGATGATATACCATTTCACGCCGGTGTTTTTGGCGGCGCGCACGATCGGCACATAATCAATTTTTCCGGTGCCGACCGCGACGTCATTGGTCACGGCGGAATGGCCGGTGAGCAAACCCGTCGGCGTGCTGTCGCGCATTCCCTTCAAGTGCATGAGTTGCCAGCGCGGACCGTATTTTTCCAAGAGCTTCACCGGATCTTGGCCGGCATGCGCAACCCAGAAAACATCCATCTGAAAATTGACAAACTTCGGATCGGTTCCGGTCACCAGCAGGTCAAACAACGTGCCGCTTTCGAACGGCTGAAATTCGTAGCCGTGCGAGTGATAAAAAAATATCAGCCCATGTTTCGCGAGCGCCTCGCCGGCGTGATTGAAAACGGCGATGGCCGCGCGGCAGGTTTTTTCATCGAACGGCTCCGTGTGCGGAATCCACGCGCAGCCGACGTATTTCAAGCCGAGAATTTGCGCGTCGCGCGCCACGCCCTCGACATCATCGCGCAAACGGTCAAAGGGAAAATGTCCGCTGATGGTGTTGAAACCGCGCGCGTCGAGCTGCGCTTTGAACTGTGCGGGCGTGAGATGGTAAGTGCCGGCGAGCTCGACATTCGTGATGCCCCAGCTTTTGATTTCGTCGAGCGTGCCCGGCACGTTGGCCGCCAATTGCACGCGCAGGCTGTAAAGTTGCAGGCCGATGTTCGCCGGAGTGAGGGGATCGGCGTGGCTGACAGCCGGCATGAAAAATAAAAGCGCGCCAAAAATAGTGGCTGGCAAAAGCCGCAAACTGGGTTTCATGCGATTCACTAAACCAGACCGCATGAAAATGAAAAGTATTTTCGCCGGCGGCGGCAAAAATTATTTATCCTCCGGATTCACGAGCTTGAACGCCAGCGCGGCCAGCGCGCCGCCCGCGAGATCACCCGCGAGATAAACCCAGAAATTGGCGGTTTTTTCCAGATGCATGAATGTGATGCCGGTGGCGACGGCGGGATTGAATGCGCCGCCGGAAACGCCGCCGAGCGCGAAGGCCATGACCATGACGGTGAAACCAATGGCGAGGCCGTAATTGGAATTGCCCGCCGTGGCCTTGGCCGTGGCGACGTTCAGCACGACGTAGGCGAGCGCAAACGTGCCGGCGAATTCGGCGATGAGCGCGGGAACAATTTTTATTTCCGCCGGCATCACCGCGGGATTGCCTTTGAGAAAAAGCGTCAGCGCGCCGGCGGCGAACGCCGCGAGAATTTGCGCGATCCAATAGGGCAAAACATCTGCGGTGGCGCAACGTCCGCGCAGCCACACGGCCAGCGTCACGGCGGGATTATAATGGCCGCCGGAAACGTGGCCGCCGGCATAGACCATGATCATCAAGGCCGAGCCGATGGCGAGTGGCGGCAGGAAATTATTTGCCTCGCAGCCGATGACTGTCATGCCGACGGTGAACACCAAAAAAAATGTGCCGATGAATTCTACGAAGTATTTTCTCATAAACAGTTATTGCCCGGTTCAACCACAGGAAACCAAATTTGACGGATTTTGCGAGCCAAAATTTGTGACGAAACATCAACGCGCCGCCGCCGACCGTTGGAGGATTTTGATGCCGAACAGGCCGTTTTTTTGCAGCGGCTCGCTGCCGAACAATTGGACGGTGGAGTAATGATTTTCGATCCAGCGCATGACGTCCGCGCCGTAGCCGGGAAAATGACCGAACTCGCCGTTGATGCCGAATTCGTAGGCGTTCCAGTTCACGAGCACCACATAATCCGGCGGATTTTTTTCGAACGCGGCGGTCATTTTTTCCTGGCTGAAAACGGTGAACATCGTCGGGTTCCAATCCAAGTCGGGCGTCGGATTGCGGCGGCGGCTCAAAAAATTTAACAGGACACCTTGCGGTAGCGCGGCGATGGTTGCCGTGGACGGAACGTTGGTTTCGATCCATCCCAGCGCGGCGTTCATGTGCCGGGCCTCGACGGAATTTCCATCGGGCCCGAAAGCGAGGATGCGGTCGCCGGCGTGCCCGACGGCAAGATTTTTTGCGTCGTAAATTTTCTTCGATTGCAGAAATAAATTGGTAAAACCGATCAGCAGCACCAGTGTGACGGTGAGGCGAAAAAACCGGGCGGGCACGTGAAATCTATTTTCCAACAAGCGCGGCAGCAGCCAGAGCAGCAGATAAATTGTGCTGACAAATGCGGGCATGGCGAGCGCGAAACCGTAATGCCAGATGCGTGGAAACAGGCCCAGTTTCAGCAGCAGCACCAAACCGAAGACGCTCCACAAAAGCGGGAACGCGAGGTTTTCAACGGTGGATAATTTTGGGTAGTTGGAGCGCAACAGGGCGAAGGTGGTCAACGCGAGCAGCGGCAGGCAGGCGCCGCAATCGAACCAGTTGAACCGCGCCGCGTAAAATAAAAGCGGGGCGATGATTAGTAGCACGATAAAATATTTTGCGGCGGCGGATTTCAGTTTTTGCGCGAAGCGAAAGGCGACCGCATAAAAAGTTATCGCCAGCGCGATGAAGAAAAATTGAACCACCATCGCGCGCAGATGCGGCAAGGGCAGGTCGAGCCCCAGGCACCACTGGTAGTAGGGATTTTTTGCCACGGCTGTTTGCAGCAATGGCAGCCAGTCGAATACCACCGAACGCAAACTGTCCTGCCAATTTTCCACGCTTAAAAAATAAAGAAAAAAACCGAGCGCCGGGATCAGCGCGGCGGATAAAAAGGTCGCCAGCGATTTGAGCGCAAAAGGAATCTGCCGGCGGGTGAGGAAAAAAATAAACAGCGCGAGGCCGCACGTTGCCGCAAGCGCGACAAAAATATCCGGCTTGGTCAAAAACACGAGACCGCTGCAAAAACCGGCGCCGCCGGCGAACCGCAATTTTTCCTTGGTGAGCCAGTCAGCGAGCAGCGCGAGGGTGAAGATTGAAAGCAGCAATCCATGCAGCACTTCGTGCGAGTAGGGCGCGATGTAATTGTAATTGCCGATGCTGGTGAACTGTTCAAAGGCAAATAGGAACACGATGCCGAGACCAATGATTGTGCCGGTCAAAACATCGGTCGCGGCGACGAACCGGCGATAAATCAAAATCAGGGTGGCGGCGACCAACGTCAGGTTGGCGACGATGAGCGTGAGAAACGAGGTGCCGAAAATTTTGAAGAGCAGCGCGTTGAAGTATTGTGACAGCGGGCCGCCGGCAAAATAAAACAGGTCGCGATACAAAACCGCGCCGTTCGCCAGCCGCCACGGAATATAAAGCTGCCCGCCAAAATCCACGATGAGGTCGGGCCAGCGCCGCCACGAAACGGCGGCGGCGAGAACGAAGGCGATGGCGATGACGGCAACGCCGAGCCAAAAAAAAGTCCGCGCGAATTTTTTTTCCGCGCGGTCGTTTTTTTCTGGCAGGCTGGTCACGGCAATGGATTTTGATTGCCGCCGGTATTCAGCCGATGCCGAGCAGTTCGACTTCAAAAATCAGCGTGGCGTTGGGCGGGATCGCGCCGGGATAGCCGTCGCGGCCGTAAGCAAGCTCGGGCGGAATGGTCATCTTGACCTTGTCGCCGATTTTCATCGTGGCGACGCCGAGGTCCCAGCCGGCGATGACTTGGCCGGCGCCGAGCACAAATGCAAACGGCTCGTCGCGATCCACCGAGCTGTCAAATTTTTTGCCGTCGGTGAACGTGCCGGTGTAGTGGACCGTGACGGTGTCGCCTTTTTTCGGAGCCGCGCCGTTGCCGGTCGCGAGCTTTTCCATTTTCAATTCAACTTTTGCCATGCGGGATTTTTGCCGCGATGCGTGGGCGCGTCAACAAAACCTTTTTCGCGCGCGAGAATCCAAAGACGCAAAAGTTTTGGAAACAAAAAAAAGCGCGGGCCGCCGCCCGCGCTTTTGAATTTTATTTCAAAACTTACACGTTGTAAGTGCTGCTGCTGGTGGTGCCGCCGCGGCCGGTCCAGTTGGTGTGGAAGAATTCGCCGCGCGGCTTGTCCATGCGTTCGTAAGTGTGGGCGCCGAAATAATCGCGCTGCGCCTGCAGCAAGTTCGCGGGCAGGACGGCGGAGCGATATTGGTCGAAGAACGCGAGCGCCGTGCTGAACGCGGGCACGGGAATGCCGCGCTTGGCCGCCGTCGCCACGACATTGCGCCAGCCTTTTTGCGAACGCTTGATTTCGCCGCGGAAATAATCGTCGAGCAACAGGTTGGTGAGCTTCGGATTATTATCGTAAGCTTCCTTGATCTTGCCGAGGAAGCGCGAGCGGATGATGCAGCCGCCGCGCCACATGAGCGCGATGCCGCCGTAGTTGAGATTCCATTTGTATTCCTTCGCCGCCGCGCGCATGAGCATGTAGCCCTGCGCGTAGCTGACGATTTTGGAGGCGTAAAGCGCATCGCGGATGTCGGCGATGAATTGTTTTTTCTTTTCAGGATTCGCCATGACACTCGTGAGCGCGGGGCGCGGGCCTTTCAATTTTTTCGCGGCCTTCACGCGTTCATCTTTCAACGCGGAAACGGTGCGGCAATAAACCGCCTCGGCCATGAGCGTGATCGGAATGCCGAGATCGAGCGAATTGATCACGGTCCATTTGCCGGTGCCTTTCTGGCCGGCGGCGTCGAGAATTTTATCCACGAGCGGCGCGCCGTCCGTGTCCTTGAACGCCATGATGTCGCGCGAAATTTCGATGAGATAAGAGTCCAGCTCACCTTTGTTCCACTCGGCAAAAACCTCGTGGATCTCCGGCGCGGTCAGACCGAGCCCGTTTTTCAAAATGTTGTAAGCCTCGCCGATCAACTGCATGTCGCCGTATTCGATGCCGTTGTGAACCATCTTCACGTAATGGCCGGCGCCGCCTTCGCCGACCCAGTCGCAGCAGGGCACGTTGCCTTCCACTTTGGCGGAAACGCCCTGGAAAATTTCCTTCACGAACGGCCACGCGGCGGGCGAGCCGCCGGGCATGATGCTCGGACCTTTGCGCGCGCCTTCTTCGCCGCCGCTCACGCCGGTGCCGACAAACAAAAGACCTTTCGATTCGCAATATTTTACGCGGCGATTCGTGTCATCGAACAGCGAATTGCCGCCGTCAATGATGATGTCGCCGGGTTCAAGATGCGGCACGAGCTGCTCGATGAATTCGTCCACCGGCTTGCCGGCTTTGACGAGCATCATCACGCGGCGCGGCTTCTTGAGCTTGGAAACCATTTCTTCGATTGAATGCGCGCCGATGATTTTGGTGCCTTTCGCTTCATTCGCGAGAAAGTGATCCACTTTTTCCGTGGTGCGGTTGTAGGCGACGACGGTGAAACCGTGGTCGTTCATGTTGAGAATCAGATTCTGGCCCATCACGGCCAGCCCGATCAATGCGATGTCAGCTTGCGGTTCCATTTTTTAAGTTGGTTAAATCCGACGGCTCAAATTACAAGAGCCGGTCAAGTGCGCCAGCAGTATTTTGTCGAAAAAGAAACAATTTTTATTCAAAAAATGCACCGTGTTTCAAGCGTGGTTGCCCAACTGGAGGCGTGCATCCGATTCCAGAATCGCCTTGAGGTTCGGCCAGTGCGCCGCGTTCATGTCGTTGAACGCGTTCAGATACACCGCCACGACTTCGTGCGAATGTTGGGCCAAAACTTTTTCCACCGCCGCTTTCAATTTGTCATCCGCCATCTCGCCGGGCAGATCTTCCACGACGCCGTTTTCGTGCGGAATGCCGAGCGCGTCGAGAAAATCAATCAACAACTGCGCATGTTTTTTCACCAGCCACGCGCGGAGCAGCGCGGCGGCGGCGCCTTCGAGATTCGGACGCGCGAGCGCGGCCAGCATCATCGTCTGCCGGGCGTCGCGCGGCTGGCGTTCCAGAAAAACCGGACGCAGCTTGCGGGCC